>VMHT01219486.1_pt1 | contig 21060 bp, 18 predicted proteins | sample 4693611 | NCBI WGS metagenome assembly VMHT01 (sample SAMN12280063, study PRJNA550983) | marine metagenome | isolation source: seawater sampled from same location over 5 years 0.02-0.2 micron viral filtrate | place: USA: collected off the coast of southern California halfway between the port... ...
CTTCTGTAGGAGGAGAACAGGTTGTTGCTGCGGTAATGAACGCTATTGCAGGGAGTGGTACTTCTACCACAGTAGGACAAGGTACTTCAATTCATTCAAAAGTAACTACTGCTTTACAAGGAGGAGGAGCCATTACACTTGTAGCGGGAGGTGGATATACTTCTGCCGAACGCACTATACACTGCCAGGTTACTGCTAGTGCACTTGGATTTAACAATGATACTGGTGCTTTTAGGGTAATAGGTAAGTATTATAATCTGTAATAGTAAAAATTTTATAAACTAGATTCACATCCTAGTTGATTTAAAACTAATTCGAGAGATGTGGCCTCAATTTGGGGTCACATCTTTTTGTTCGTATATTTAAACGTTTAAACTTACAAATGGAAAAAATAGTAATAGTTGGAGCTGGTGTAGCAGGTGTTAATGCTGCAACAAAATTAGTAGATAATGGATATGATGGAAGTTGTATCACAATTATTGATATGGGTAATGACCCATACAATCGTAAGCCAGAAGAAGTAATGACAGGGTTTATGGGTGCTGGTGGTTGGAGTGATGGTAAATTAACTTACCATACTGCTATTGGTGGTCATATGTCTAAGTATTGTGGTGAAGAAAAAGCAATGGAATTATTTGATGAAGTAATTAATAATTTTAAACGTTTTCACCCTAAGCCAGAGGAAGTACAATGCTCTAACCCTGTAGCAGAACCCGATTTTATTAAACCATATTTTGGGCTACGTTTATTCCCAGTATGGCACGTAGGTACAGATTATTTACATGAAATAGGTAAAAATTGGTATGATTACCTTTGTGATAAAGGTGTTAAATTTATTTGGAAAACTAAGGTTACATCAATTGATTTTGACACTCAACAATTACACACTGATAAAAGTACAGAAGATAATGATTGGATAGGATATGATAAACTCATTTTTGGTGTAGGTAAATCAGGCATTGACTTTGGTAAGAAATTAGCTGAACAATATACATTGCCAACAGAATCAAAACCAGTACAAATTGGTGTTAGATTTGAAGCACCACAAAAACACTTCCAAAAACTTATTGATGTAAGTTATGATTTTAAATTGTATCGTAAATTTGAAGATGAAGGTGTATCACTTCGTTCATTCTGTACAAACAATAATGCAGCATATGTAGCACTTGAAGAAACTTATGGTGACTATAGTTACAACGGCCATGCTAAAAAAGGAGAAGAACATAGAAACAATATGACTAACTTTGGTATCTTGATGGAAGTTAAAGGTATTGATAAACCATTTGATTGGTCTCGTGAATTAGTTTCTAAGGTAAATAGAATGAGTATTGTAAGTGGGGAAGGACGAGGTAGTAGAAAAGCCATAGGACGTTTCCAATCCAAATATAAAGCAGGCCTTTACTACAGTCCCTCAGGTAAAGATAAAACACTTACATCTGAAGGTGATTGGGTTAAAGCCCACTATATTGGTAAATCAGAATTACAAGTGGTAAGGGATGCATTTAAAGGGTATTTCCAATATATTGAAGATTTTATTGAGGATATGAAAAAAGTATTCCCAACACTTGGGGATGATTGGGGAATTTATGTACCTGAAGTTAAATACCTTTCCCCAGAACCCCTTGTAGACTATGATACATTAGCATTAGCTGATTATAACAATGTACACTTTGTAGGTGATGCTCTTAGTGCTCGAGGTATTACAGTATCGGGGGCACAAGGAACATATGTTGCCGAATGGATTTTACAATGTTTAGAAGATAAAACATCATGGGAAAATGACCCTGAAGTAATAGAATTTTTAGAAATGCAAGACACTCCTGGAACATGGTCTGAAGAAGATGATGCAATTCATCTTGTAGGAGGATTAACTAATGATAAAGATAATAGTTTTATGAAATTTGTAAATAAAAAATAATGACTCAAGATAATAAGTGGCCAAAGCCAACAAGAATGAAAACACCTGATGGGACTATTTTACATCATTGGGATGGTAAATTACATAATTGGGAAGGACCTGCTTTAGTACCTGAGGGTGTTTATCGACATAGGGAATATTATATTTATGGGATTTATCACACTGAAGAACAATGGAAAGAAGTTCGAAGAGACAGAAACGGAGTTCCATGGTATAAAAATCCAGCAATGCGTGAATCATCAAGACAAGGAGGATAATGAAAATAGGACTTACAGGAACAATGAGTGTAGGAAAAACTACACTAGTAAAGGAATTAAAAAAATTACCTATATTTAATGGGTATAAGTTTGCTACTGAACGTAGTAAATATCTTAATTCACTAGGTATTCCATTAAATCACGAAACAACTATTGAGGGTCAAACTATATTTTTAGCTGAACGTGTTACTGAGTTAATGCATGAAAATCTTATAACGGATAGAACAATTATTGATGTAATGGCCTTTACTAATTGTGCTAAAAAAGTAAGTTATTTAGATGGAGATGCATTTAAAGAATATGTTAAACGTTTTATTAAACAATATGATTTTATTTTTTATATTTCACCTGAAGGTATAGGAATAGAAAATAATGGAATACGAGAAACAAACGCTGAGTACAGAAAAGAAATTGATGAAGAAATTCAAAAATTGTTGTTTGAATGTCGTCCTATTTTCCATACTATTAAAGGATCAACTGAAGAACGTATTCAACAAATTTTAAAAACTATTAAATAATAATATTTATCGCCATGAAATTATGGAAATACATTTTGGGAGCTATTGCTTTTATAGGAGGATTATTAGCTGTTAATTCTTCTAAAGAAAAAAAATCAATTAAAAAAAAGGTTGAAGCTAATAAAAAAGAAATTAAAACAGTTAAGGCTAAAGCCAAAAAAGTAGAAGCTAAAAAAGCAGAAACTAAAAAAGCTATTAAAAATCAAGATAAAAAAATAGCAAAAACTAAGGCTAAAGTTAAATCAACTAGCAGTGCTAAAAAAACTACTAGTGATTTTAAGAAAAAATACAAAACTAAGAAAAAATGAAACATATACTAACTACACTATTATTATGTGTATCTAGTTTATGTTTTTCACAAGATACTCTTCAAATTCCTGCTATAGAACTTGAAGAATTTTTTTTAGCTTTAGATACTTTAGAAACACAAGATTCTATTAAAACTATTCTAATTGAACAATTAGAAAAACAAATAGAATTTCATTTAGAGTTAAATGACCATAATGAAAATCTTTTTTTATATAAAGATCAAGAAATAGAATTATTAAATAATCAAATAGATTTACACCTGGAACATTTAAATCAAGTAGATAAATGGTATAAAAAACCTTGGGTGGGGGTAGTGGGAACACTTTTATTACTACATGCAGTGGATTATACACTTCCTCAATGAGTGATTTAAAAAAAGTAATAAGGCAAGAATACATAAAGTGCGCCCAAGACCCAGTGCATTTCATGAAAAAATATTGTATGATTCAACACCCACAGAGAGGTAGAATCCATTTTCATCTATACCCCTTTCAGGAAAAAGTCTTACGATTAGTTCAGGATAATCCTTATTCAATTATACTAAAATCTCGTCAGTTAGGTATTTCAACTTTATCTGCTGGATATTCTTTATGGTTAATGACTTTTCATAAAGATAAAAATATTCTTTGTATAGCTACAAAGCAGGAAACTGCTAAAAATATGGTTACAAAGGTTAAATTTATGTACGAAAATTTACCTTCATGGCTTAAAGTAGATTATGAAGAAAATAACAAGCTAACCCTTAGATTAGCTAACGGTTCTCAAATTAAAGCCACTTCAGCATCAAGTGATGCTGGTAGATCAGAAGCCGTTTCTCTTCTATTAATTGATGAGGCGGCATTTATTGAAAATATTGGTGAAATATGGGCTTCGGCTCAACAAACACTTGCTACTGGTGGTGGGTGTATAGCATTATCTACTCCTTATGGAACTGGTAATTGGTTTCATCAAACTTGGACAAGAGCGGAGGCTAGTGAAAATGATTTTTTACCTATTAAATTACCCTGGTATGTTCATCCTGAAAGAGACCAAGATTGGAGAGATAGACAAGATGAATTGCTAGGAGATCCTAGAATGGCCTCCCAGGAGTGTGACTGTGATTTTAGTACATCAGGAGATATTGTATTTTATCCTGAATATTTAGAATTTATAGAAAAATCTACTATTCGTGACCCCTTAGAAAAAAGGGGTGCAGATCAAAATTTATGGATTTGGGAACCTGCGGATTATACAAGACAATACCTAATATCGGCTGATGTAGCTAGGGGTGATGGTAAAGATTATTCGGCATTTCACATTTTTGATGTTGAAAATGCTACACAAGTAGGCGAATATAAAGGACAGGTATCAACTAAAGATTTTGGAAATATACTTACGGCAATTTCAACAGAATATAATAATGCATTATTAGTAGTTGAAAATGCTAATATTGGGTGGAGTACAATTCAAACTATAATTGAACGTAATTATCCTAACTTATACTATTCACCTAAATCGGATACAGTTAATATAGATTCATATTTACAAAATTATGAAAATAATTCTAGTATGACTGCGGGATTTACTATGTCAACTAGAACCCGTCCTATGGTTATTGGTAAATTTCAAGAATATGTAGGTGATAAAGGAGTTACAATTCAATCAAAGCGTTTACTAGAAGAAATGAAGACTTTTATTTGGAAATATGGTAGGGCTGAAGCTCAAATAGGTTATAATGATGATTTAGTAATGAGTTTTGGTATTGGGTTATATGTAAGGGATACTGCACTTAAATTTAGACAACATGGGGTAGACATAACTAAGGCTGCTTTAGGTTCATTTCATAAATCAACAACTAATTACCAAGGAGCTTATTTTTCAACAGGACAAGACAACCCATATCATATGGATGATGGGAAGGGAGGAACTGAAGATTTTAGCTGGCTCCTGTAATATTTATTCATATATTAATATACTATGGCTGATACAAGCGTATTTACAAGATTAAAAAGATTATTTTCTACAGACGTATTAATTCGTAACGTAGGAGGGGACAAACTAAAAGTATTAGATTTTAGCAATTACCAACAAACAGGTCAAGTTGAAACTAATTCAATGGTTGATAGATATAACCGTTTATATACTACAAACCAAGCTCCTATTTATAATCCTGCTTTAAATTATCAAACTTTAAGAACACAATTATATTCTGATTATGAAGCAATGGATACTGATGCTATTATTGCTTCTGCTTTAGACATTATATGCGATGAATCCACCCTTAAAAATGCTATGGGTGAGGTAATACAGATAAAATCATCTGATGAAACCTTACAGAAGATTTTATATAATCTTTTTTACGATGTCTTAAATATAGAATTTAACTTATGGATGTGGGTCCGCCAGATGTGCAAGTATGGTGACTTTTTCTTAAAACTTGAAATTGCTGACAAATTTGGTGTTTATAATGTAATCCCTTATACAGCATATAATATTATAAGAGAAGAAAAAATAAGTGAATCTAATAATAGTCAAGTAGAAGTTAAATTTAAATTTGACCCCGATGGGTTAAGTGGTGGGGGTGAGTATGGTGGTTATTTTGGGGGCTTACAAAGTTCAACAGGTAATACTAATTCAAGAGCAATTTATTTTGATAATTATGAAATTGCTCATTTTAGACTCCTTTCGGATGTAAATTATCTCCCATATGGTAGAAGTTATATAGAACCAGCACGTAAATTATTTAAACAATATGTGTTGATGGAAGATGCAATGTTAGTACATAGAATCGTACGTGCACCTGAAAAACGTATTTTTTATATAAATGTGGGTGCTATCCCACCTGCCGAGGTAGAAAACTTTATGCAGAAGACTATCTCAAAGATGAAACGTACTCCATATGTAGATCAACAAACCGGAGATTATAATTTAAAATATAACATGCAAAACATGTTAGAAGATTTTTACATTCCCTTAAGAGGTAATGATGCATCTACTAAAATAGAAACCACACCCGGACTACAATATGATGGTATTACTGATATAGAATACTTAAGAGATAAGCTATTTGCAGCTCTTAAAGTACCTAAAGCATTTTTAGGCTATGCCGAAGATGTTGAAGGTAAAGCTACATTAGCCTCTATGGATATTAGATTTGCCCGTACTGTAGAACGTATCCAACGAATCATTCTTTCGGAATTGTATAAAATTGCAGTTGTCCATCTTTACACTCAGGGATATGATGGTGATGACTTAGTTAACTTTGAACTTAATCTAACTACTCCTTCAATCATTTATGACCAAGAAAAGGTAATATTAATGAAAGAAAAAATGGAATTAGCAACCCAAATGGTTGATTCTAAATTATTCCCCTCTGACTTTATATATGATAATTTATTCCATTTAAGTGAAGATGAATATGCTGAATTTAGAGATTTAGTTAGAGAAGATTCTAAACGTACTTTCCGCAATGTCCAAATTGAAACAGAAGGAAACGATCCATTAGAAACAGGTGAATCATATGGTACCCCACATGATTTAGCTTCGCTATACGGCAAAGGTAGATACTATGACGAACCAGATAATGTACCTGCAGGATATAATGAAAAGGAATTAGGTCGACCTGAGGAAAAAGTTTCTAATATTGATACTCAAGATGGTAATTTTGGTAAGGATAGATTAGGAACAAAGAGGATGAAAGATACTGATAAAAATGATTCTGATTCAATAAAACCTACATATAAAGGAGGTTCTCCATTAGCTTTAGAAGCAAAAACTGCTTATTTACAAAATAAAGATATGCTTAAGAAAATTCCTGTTAATCGTAAACAATTAGTATTTGAACAAGAAGGATCGCTATTAGATGAAAATAATTTAAAGGAGTAAAAATCTTTATATATTTATAAAAAAGCCTATCAATGAGAATCAAACATTCTAAGTATAAAAATACAGGCCTTTTATTTGAGCTTTTAGTGAGACAAATAACTGCTGACACCTTATCTGGTGGTGAGTCTCCTTCCCTTAATATTTTAAAAAAATCATTTGCTAAAACTGAATTAGGAAAAGAGTATAAACTCTATGAATCATTATTTAAAAATAAAAATTTAAGTGAGGGCAAAGCAGATATTACTTTAAATACTGTATTAGAAGCAACTCGTAAATTAAATAGAAGTGCTTTAAGAAGAGAAAAATATAATTTAATTAATGAAATTCGTAAACATTATAACTTAGAAGAATTTTTTAGACATCAAGTTCCTAATTATAAAGGATATGCTGCTTTTTATAAATTAATTGAAATATTTAATTCAGATAAATTATCTGAAACTGATGAAATTATAAGTAATAAAATAACTATATTAGAATGTTTAACTGAACGTCCTGTTAATCAAAAGAAAGTAAAACAAGATTTAGTTGAAGAATTTAGTAAATATGATAAGGATTTAAGAATTCTTACTTATAAAGTAATGCTTGAAAAATTTAATGGCAAGTATGCAAATTTAAATAAAGGACAAAAAGAAGTCCTTAAAGAGTTTATGAACTCTATTGATAATACTCCTCGTTTAAAAGAAATTTATAATACTAAAATTATTGAAGTAAAAAAAGTATTAAATTTACAAATTAAAAAAGTAAAGGACGAAACTACTAAAATTAAGTTATTGGAGGTAATTAAATTACTTAAAGAAATAGATAAAGGTTCTCGTATTAATAATGATGATTTAATTAATCTTCTTCAATATTATCAATTAACTGAAGAATTATCTAAAGTGATTAAATAATGGCCGTAACTGTTAAACCTGAAGATTTATCACCTCAATTTCTTAAAAGAGTTGAAGGTAGATATGGAAAAATTCATCCAAATGATTTCTTTAGTGCTAATTTAGGCACCTATTACAAATTTGATCCTTCATACAAATCTGAAGGAGGGGGAAAAACCCATAAAGTATTACCTTTAGCCAGCTTTATTGATTTATATAAAAACTTGGGCCAATCTAAAAACTCAGCAAAATCACTTAAAACAAAACCTGAATTAAGGGGTGATAAGGAGTATCAAACCCAAGCAGATAAAGTAATTAATACATTTAATTCATTTAGAACCTTTTTTAGAAAAAATTATCCTGATCAATATTCTTTAGTAAAAAACAGTATTAAAGAAATAGAAGGCATGGGGTATAATACACCATTTGCATTTAAAAAAAAAGGCTCTTCTGCTAATATTTCACAATACCTTAAAATGGGGTATAAACCTGTAAATCAAAAAGCTCTTAGAAAAAAATCAAAGGGATTTGAGTTTATAGATTTGTATAAAGATTAATATTTATAAACATGAAGACACTTCAAGAACAATATAATTTAATTAAAGAAGGAAAGGGACATAAAAATACATTTATGAAAGAAGCAAAACGTTTGTTTCCTAATATTGTTCCTAATGCTGCTACATTTAATCAAACTACTAAGTTATTAAAGCAACGTAGTGTAATTAGTGAAAATATATTCCCTTTAATGCCCTCTTCTGGGTTAAACCCATTTACAACCTTTGATAAATTTGTAAATGAAGATGTAAAGGCAACTGAAACTAAAACTACTAAAGAAGTAGAAGAAGCTGAAATAAAAACTTACGACTATAAGGACCCTAAAAATTTAAATAACCAAATTTTTGATCAATACCTTAATGGTTTAAGAGTTGAAATGGAAAAGGATCCTAAATTAACTATGGATGAAGCTAAAGAAGTAGTTGCTAAAAACTTAGAAAAAGATTCAATTTTTTATACTAAAAATGCTGCTTTTAAAGTAGATGGTTTAGGATATGAAGAATTAAAACAACAAGAAGAACCAAAAGGAAAATACAAATCATCCGGCTACGGAGACTTAAAAGAAAATAAAATGAACCAATCAGAAGACTTAAAAGAATTATTAGAAGAAGCAGTAGCTGGAATCCCATCTATTGGCAACCCCTTTGCAGATAAGAAAAAAGAAAACTACGAATCTAAGTTTGAAGCTTTTTTAAATGAAGAAAAGGAAGAAAAAAACGAAGGCAAAGAAGAAGTAGAAGAAGGTGAAGCTGCCTATGAGTACGAAAAAGGAAAAAAAGCAGGTGAAAAAATAAAAGAAGAGGAGAAAGAGCCTAAAAAAGAAGGCAAAATGAAATATGCTGAAGTAGTTAAAAAAGCCGAAAAATTAGGTGAAATGGCTAAAAATAAAGTAATGATGGAAGTTTATGGTAAGAAAAAAAGAGAATTAGAAGAAACTTTAGGCACTATAAATGAAGATTCTAACCTATCAGAATTTATTGATGAAGGAAAAAAGAAAGAACTTCAATCCGAAATTACTTTATATGAAAAAGCATACATGACTGCTGAAGCTAACTACAACACTAATGCATAATGCAAACCCTTATAGAGACTCAACTTTTTGAAATTTCTCCTCAATCATTAACCGAGGCTAAAACATCTGAAAAAGGTAATTTACTTGTTTCAGGCAGGTTACAAGCAGCACAAACCAAAAACGGTAATGGCAGGTACTACCCCAGAGAAATTTTACAAAGAGAAGTTAAAAACTATAAAGATGGTCCTGTTAAAGAAAACAGAGCATTAGGTGAATTAGATCATCCTGATTCTTCTATTATTAATTTAAAAAATGTATCTCATAATATTAAAGATATTTATTTTGAAGAAGATGATGTAATGGGTTTAGTAGAAATCCTCCCAACCCCTTCAGGCAACATATTAAAAGAGTTATTTAAAAATGGGATTTCAGTAGGTATTTCTTCTAGAGGCATGGGTAGTTTAAAACCTGGACAAAATGGAGTACAAGAAGTACAAGATGATTTTGAATTATTATGCTTTGACTTTGTATCAACTCCTTCAACCCCAGGAGCTTATATGCATACTATTAAAGAAGGATTAGATTTTTCGTCCCTAGTTATTGATGAGTATAATAAAATTAATGAAGTAATTACGGAAATACTATGTAACAATGGCCAATGCCCAGTAGTATAAAAGTTTATTTTTTAATATAAAAAAAGAGGATGCAAAAAAAAATGCATCCTCTCTTTTTTTTATATATTTACCCATGAATGTGTCGTCAGTCTATACGACACCGATTTTATATTAATCACTATTACGCTTCTACAGAATAAGCGTATTTTCCCAAAAAATTTAGGAACTATGGCAAACAGAGACTTGTTAGCAGACGCTATTGCGGATGCAAAAGCAGTTAAAGAAGTAGCTATCGCTAATGCGAAAGCCGCTTTAGAAGAAGCTTTTACACCTCATCTTAAAGACATGCTTGCTCAAAAAATTAACGAAATGGAAGATTTGGAAGAAACCGAACTTGCAGAAGTTGATAAAGAGAAAAAGATGGACGAAGAGAAAGAGATGGATGAAGCTTACGGTAAAAAAGACATGGACGAAATGAAAGACATGGACGAAGAAAAGGACATGGATGAAATGAAGGACATGGATGAAGAACTCGATTTAGAAGAAATTCTAGCCGAGTTAGAACTCGAGGAAGAAAAGGACATGGATGAAATGAAAGACATGGATGAAGCTAAGGACATGGACGAAATGAAAAAGGACATGGACGAGGAAAAAGACATGGATGAAATGAAAGACGTGGACGAAATGAAAAAGGATATGGATGAAGACATGGACATAAAGGACATGGATGATGCCGAAATAAGCCTCGAGGACATGAGTGAAGATGAGTTAAAAACCATGATTGAAGATGTTATTGAAGACATGATTGAAGATGGTGAACTCGTTCCTGGCCCAAATGCAGATGAGTCTGAAGAAGAAGAAATGGAAGACACAGATGATGGTATGGAAGGAGACGCTGACGTAGATATCGAAGTTGATGATATTGATCTTGAAGAAGGTAAAGAAAAAGTTGATGAGGAAAAGGATAAAATGGAAGAAGAATTAGCGGAAGCTAAAGAAGCAATCACCCAATTACGTTCTGATCTTAATGAAGTTAACTTATTAAACTCTAAATTACTCTATACTAATAAGATTTTCAGAGGTAAATCCCTTACAGAAAATCAAAAAATTAAGGTTTTAAAGGCTTTTGATAAAGCCGAAACAGTTAAACAAGCAAAAACCATTTTTGAAACTCTTAATGAAAATTTAGTTACTAAATCTACTAAATCTAACATTAGAGAATCATTAGGTTCTGCTTCTAAACCTGCGGGTGTTGCTCCTAAGCGTAATCTGAATGAAGGTATTATTCAAGAAGATGCTATGATAGCACGCTTCCAAAAATTAGCAGGTATTAATTAATCTTAACTTTTAAAAACAAAAAAATGTCAAATTTAAATTCTCTTTTAGAGAGCGCTAATCAGTGGAAATCAGTTCAGTCTGATGCCGCTAAATTAGCCTCAAAATGGGATAAGACAGGGTTGTTAGAAGGCCTCGGAAATGAGGTTGAAAAAAACAACATGTCTTTAATCCTTGAAAACCAGGCGAAACAACTCGTTGTTGAATCGTCTCAAACTAGTGGTGGTATCGGTAATGGTGCCTCCTTTGCAGGTGGTCAAGGTGAACAGTGGGCTGGTATTGCTCTTCCTCTCGTAAGAAAGGTATTTGGTCAAATTGCAGCGAAAGATTTCGTTAGCGTTCAACCAATGAGCTTACCTTCAGGCCTCGTGTTCTTCCTTGATTTCCAATATGGTGGTGGTAAAGCTCTTGATAGCGGCACTAGCATTGATGGTGGTAAATTCACTGCAGGTGGTGATGTATTTGGTGCTGGCTCTATGTACGGTCAAACTGATACTGCTACTGCCCCAACTGGTGGTTTATATGGTGCAGGTAAGTGGACTTACTCTACTAACGTAACCCAATCTTTACCTCTTACTCCTGGTGGATTCGTTTCTGCTTCTTGGGCAGATCTCGGATACGATTCTGATCTTTCAGCTTCTGTTTCTGCTGGTGATATTGTAAAAGTAACTATTGCAGGTACTAACTTCAAAAACGCAGATGAAGAAGGTGCAAGAGGTATGAATATTAGTGCAGGTGGTGGTGTAGATACAAATAATAATTATGCAGCCTACAATAACTTTGATGGTACTAACTTTAATTTATTTGTTTCTTCATCTCCTCAGGATGCACCTACTGATGTTCAGGTAGTTTACCCACAACAAACCACAGCTCAATTGAGAGGTGATTTCGAAGACGGTAATACTAACTTAAACGAGGAAAACAATCCTATTGATATCCCAGAAATCAATGTTAAATTAAAGTCTGAAGCTATTGTTGCTAAAACTAAAAAGTTAAAGGCTGTATGGACTCCTGAATTTGCTCAAGATTTGAATGCTTACCACAGCTTGGATGCTGAGGCTGAGTTAACTTCAATCATGAGTGAATACATCGCTCTTGAGATTGATTTGGAAATCCTTGGTATGTTGATCGAAAATGCTCTTACTACTGACTACTGGTCAGCTGTTAATAACAGAGCATATGATGGCACTACTGATACTCCTTCAACTAGTGATCTTGGATTCTTTAATACACAGGGTCAATGGTTCCAGACTTTAGGTACTAAATTAAATAAGGTATCTAATAAGATTCACCAGTTAACTTTAAGAGGAGGCGCTAACTTCTTAGTTTGCTCTCCAACTATTGGTACTATTTTGGAATCAATTCCTGGATTTGCTGCCTCTGATGGTGCTGATGCTGATTCTATGAATTATGCATTTGGTATCCAAAAAGTTGGTAACTTAAATAGTAAGTACCAAGTTTATAAGAACCCATACATGACTGAAAACACAATCTTGTTAGGATTCAAAGGCTCACAATTCTTGGAAACAGGTGCTACTTTCGCTCCTTACATTCCATTAATTATGACACCTCTTGTATACGATCCAGATACCTTTACTCCAAGAAAAGGTCTCTTAACTCGTTATGCTAAGAAGATGTTGAGACCTGAATACTACGCTAAGATCTATGTTAATGGTTTGAATACCCTCTAATATAAATTTTAGAATATACTAAGAGAAAGCCCCACTTCGGTGGGGCTTTTTTATTCTCTAGTAAGTATACTATATTTATAGTAAACCAATAAAAGTATATATTAAATGAAAGAGACACCCTCTCAGTTGCCAATTCCGGCATTTGTTATGAATTTTCCCTTCACATTAGACACAGCAGTTCCAAATAATGTTTGGATGCAAGAATTGGAGGAAGAAGCGTTAAAAGTAAATAAAGGGAACGCTTATAGACAATTTTTAGATTTATATCAATTTGTAGCAGGTAATGGACTTGTATGTAATCTTCCTGCTAAAGGAAATTATCAAGATTTAGTTTACGTTGCTAACTTAGGTATTTACCTCCCTCACATCAAAGATTCAAATAATATTATTATGGCTAACTTCACTTCAGAACCTCGTCAAGGTGAAGAAGAAGTAGGAAAACCATTCTTTGAATTAATGGATTATAAAGTCCATATGTGTCCTTTTAAATGGGAAGGAGAAGCTGATCTAAAATATCTTTATGATAATGTTTACATAGGGGGATATGGAATCCGTTCAGACATTAAAGCTTATGAATGGATGGAAAAAGAATTTAATATGAAAATCATTAAACTTGAAATGGTTGATGAATATTTATATCACCTTGATTGTTCTATTTTCCCGTTAACTATGAATAAAACATTAGTTTGTACGGAACTCTTTAATGAAAATGAGCTAGCCGAATTATCACAATATACTAACATAATAAACGTAGAAATTGACGATGCTCTTAATGGAATCACTAATTCCGTACGTTTAGGTAACATGATTTTATGTGCTTCTAATATTTCAGAACTAACTAGAGCAGATGAAAATTATGATGCCGAAAGACATAAAATAGAAAGTCTAGAAAAAATATGCTTTAATGAAGGCTTAGAACCAGTATTCTTTAACCTTTCGGAATATATGAAATCAGGTGCTATGCTAAGTTGTATGATGATGCATTTGAATTACGTTGATTATACTAAATCTTTACTTTAATGGCTCAATATTTAGAAGATTGGTTAGATGGAGAAGTAGCTGAGCTTTCAAAGTTAGAAGTAGGAGAATTATCCAACACATTCTTTTTTAGGGACCCAATGCGCCCTAACTACATAGACTACAAACATTTTTACTCCCCGGCCGACGGTACTATTTTATACCAAAAGTTTATAGAAAATCCTACTGATCCCATAGTAGAGATTAAAGGTATGAATTATACTTTACAAGATGTACTTGGTAATAAACATTATAATCAACCCTCTCTTGTAATTGGCATATTTATGTCATTTTATGATGTTCATATAAATAGAATACCGTATGCTGGTATATTACAGTATAAAGGATTAGATCCTATAGAATCTACTAACAAGCCTATGCTTGCTGTAGAAAAAGATATTTTAAATGCTGCTATTAATCCTAATAATTTAGAATATCTTAAATATAATGAAAGAATGTTAAATAAAATATATTCTCCACAATTGGATTATACTTATTATTTAGTACAAATTGCGGATGAAGATGTTAATGTAATTGCTCCTTTTATTAATGACCAAAATGCACCCGTATCACAAAATGAACGTTTTTCACTTATAAGATGGGGCTCACAAGTTGATTTAGTTCTTCCTTTAGATGAAAGATATGATTTTGATCTTGTTTTAGAAGATACAATGCATATAAATGCAGGATTAGACAAACTAGTTAAAATTAATTTTAGAAATGACCCATTTCAACAACACCCCCAAAGCTGAAGATATCTTCAGAGAAAAAAAAGTAGTGAAAAACCCTATAAAATTTAAGATTCCACTTAATGAAGAACAAAAAGAAGCTAAACAGCTAATTTTAGATAACACTATAACGTTATTAGCAGGTCAAGCAGGATCAGGAAAAACATTATTGGCATGTCAAGTAGCATTAGATGGATTACTTAGAAGAATATACACTAAAATTATTATTACTCGGCCTACAGTAAGTAAAGAAGAAATAGGATTCCTACCCGGGGATTTAAGGGAAAAAATGGATCCTTGGGTTCAACCTATTTATCAAAACTTATATATGTTGTATGATAAAGCTAAAGTTGAAAAACTTATAGCGGACGGTAAGATAGAAATTGTTCCTGTATCATTTATGAGAGGTAGAACATTTTTAGATTCATGTGTTATCGTAGATGAAGCACAGAATGTAACTCACGATCAAATGGAAATGATTACTACTCGTTTAGGTTTACGATCTAAAATGATGGTATGTGGGGATGCTCACCAAACAGACCTAAAGAAAAAATCAGACTCAGGATTTAAATATTTATATAAAGCTTCTAAAAAAGTAAAAAATCTTGAAGCTATAACCTTAAATTCTAACCATAGAAATGAAATTGTAGAAGATTTGCGAGATTATTACACTGATAATCCAATTTACTGATTTTTTTAATATTTATAAATAAATCGATTTTAACATGGCAAAAATTAATTGGGACAATAGAGCAGATAGCGGGGCTAATAGTGCGGTTAGTGCCTCTATATTTAATGACACAAAAACCTCAGTAAATACTTTATATGACGTTGTAAATGCACGTTTAGGAACTACATCCTCTGATGCGACTGCTCGTGTAAACTTTACAGGACCTACTACAATTTCGGGTTCTATGCAAGTATCAGGTAGTATTATACCCAATGTAAAGGATGGGGCAACTACTTCTTCATTTGATTTAGGAAGCCCTACCCAAGCTTGGAGAGATATTTACGTTTCTGATGGGTCTATAAAATTTGTTAAAGACGCAAGTGTTTCATCTTTTACTAAACAAGAATTAGATGATATACAAGCAGGTAAATCCGCCACTACTGGATCTAAAGGTGGTTTAGCTGCAGGTGAATGGCAAACTGCTAAGGCAATATTTGCTGAGGATGATGTAAATACCCTTGTAAGATTTGGTTCAGATAGAATTTATTCCCAAACTAATAGTGGTATTTTAGTAGATTTAAACGGTAATACAATTACCTTAGGTAAAACAGGTAATACTACTACTACTACTATACTAGGTAACATAACCACTTCAGGATCTCTTACTATATATCCTCCCGATGATGATTGCCAGCAAGTAGTATTTGATCCTAATGGGTTTATTCTTATAGATTGTTGTGGTGGTTTAATAGCGGGCACGGGTGCTACTGTTGATTTTACTAAATGCGCTCCCTTTTCTATTGGAAATTTCACTCAAGCAGTAGGAGATTATTCTTTTGCTCATGGATACCAATCATACGCCTCAGCTTCATATGCTTTTGCCCAGGGATTTCAAACCCATGCAGCAGGTAATGCTGCCCATGCTGAAGGTAGAGAAACCTCAGCTTCGGGTGTTCAATCTCACGCTGAAGGTAGAGATACTATTGTAACAACTGCAGGATCAAATGCCCACGCTGAGGGTAATTTTACAACAGCTTCTGCTCCCTTTTCCCACGTTGAAGGTCAATATAGTGAGGCAGCAGGTCTATCATCTCATGCTGAAGGTCATTTTACTAGAACTACGGGCCTAGCAGCCCACTCCGAAGGTTCACAATCACTAGCTTCAGGAGCACAATCTCATGCTGAAGGTAGACTTACAACAGCTTCGGGTGGTCAATCCCATGCTGAAGGCTTTAGCACAAAAGCAGTAGGTTCATGGTCACATGCTGAAGGTAGCTTTACAACAGCTACTGCTTTATACTCACACGTTGAAGGTTATAATACTGAAGCTCTTACAGGAGCTAATTATTCACATGCCGAAGGAAGTGGTGTTAATACTAAAGGAGATTATTCACACGCTGAAGGTAAAAATACTGTAACTAATGGCCTTTATTCCCATGCTGAAGGTGAAAGTACTATAACAGCTGAAGTTGCAGATTCATCCCATACTGAAGGTTTAGGTACTATTACCTCAGCTTCACACCAACACGCTCAGGGTAAATATAATACCCATAATAATACTACTTCGTTAATGATTATCGGTAATGGTAGTGATACTAATAACCGAAATGATTTAGCCTTATTTGATCCCACTGCTATTTTCTTAAATGCTTCTGTTACTGCTAGCCAAGTAGTAAGTGCAAGTGGTGCCTTATTTGCAGGCATCCCACAGGATACAAATGGTAGTGGCAGTACTACAGTAGTTTATGACCCAACTACAGGTGAATTTCTTTATACTGGGTCTTATGGAAGTGGAGGATCAGGAGTAGATGATGATTGGCACATATTAGCGGATAATAGTGCTATTACTTCCTCTAGAACTGCTATAATTACAGGAAGTTTAGCTCAAGGTAGCACTATTCAAATTAGTGGTACTGACTCTCATGGTCAAGGATTTGGATCTCATGCTGAAGGAAACTATTCTCATGCTGAAGGAAATACTACCCAAGCTAAAGGTGAAGGCTCACATGCTGAAGGTAGAGATACTATAGCATTAGGATCATATTCCCATGCTGAAGGTAAAGATACCACAGCTACGGGATCATATTCCCATGTTGAAGGTAAAAATACTGATGCTAAAGGAAATTATTCACATGCTGAAGGTGATACAACCCGCACAGAAGGAGATTATTCACACGCTGAAGGTAGATTTAGTGTAGCTACTGGGGATTATTCACATGCTGAAGGTTCTTCGAACGTTGCAACGGGTAGATATTCACATGCTGAAGGGGAACAAACCAGGGCCCTAGGAACTATATCCCACACAGAAGGTTCATTCACTGTTACTTTTGAAACAGGATCCCACTCAGAAGGTCTATTTACTAGTGCTAGTGGCCAATATTCACATGCTGAAGGACAACAAACTAATGCAATTGGATTGGGTTCACATGCTGAGGGGCAGCTTACTAGAGCAGCCTATGATTATTCCCATGCTGAAGGTAGACAAACTTTAGCTAGTGGATCATATTCTCATACCGAAGGCTACCTCACAACAGCTTCCGCAAATTATAGCCACACCGAAGGTTATTTAACTAAAACTTTAGCAGCTTATGATCATGCCGAGGGTCAAGAAACAATAGCTAAAGGATCAGCATCACATGCCGAAGGACTTCAAACTGTAGCCTCAGGGGCGGCATCACATGCCGAAGGAATTAGTACCCTTGCAATAGGAGCATCTTCACATGCTGAAGGTAGGACTACTTTAGCCTTAGGACAACAATCTCATGCTGAAGGTTACTTTACTACAGCCTCAGGTTTAACTTCTCACGCAGAAGGTAAAGAAACAGAGGCAGTAGGTGAAGCTGCTCACGCTGAAGGTCAATACACATTAGCTTCTGGAAGTTTTGCTCACGCTGAAGGTTCAGGATCTATAGCTTCTGGAAGTTGGTCACACGCTGAAGGAGGTCAAACTTTAGCTACTGGTACAGCAGCTCATGCTGAAGGTATATCTACAATAGCTTCAGGCCCTACATCACATGCTGAAGGTGATACTACTATAGCTAGTAATAAATCCTCACATGCCGAAGGCAGACTTACTTTAGCCAGTGGTGCCTCATCTCATGCTGAAGGCGTTAGTACTTTAGCGTCCGTTCTTGGTGCCCACTCTGAAGGTAGATTCACTACAGCTTCAGGATTGTATTCTCACGCTGAGGGTCAGTTAAGTGTGGCATCTGGTCAAGAAGCCCACGCCGAAGGTAATAGCACTTTAGCCTCAGGAGATCAATCCCATGCTGAAGGTGTATCTACAGTAGCTTCGGGTCTATATTCTCATGCTGAAGGTTCGGGTTCAATAGCATCATCCTTATCTGCTCATGCTGAAGGTCAAGATACTAAAGCAACATCATATAATGCTCATGCTGAAGGTAGCAATACCCTAGCTTCAGGAATTTCTTCACATACTGAAGGATTACTTACTACGGCTTCAGCAAAAAATACCCATGCTGAAGGAGAGTTAAGTATGGCTGTTGAAAGAGGAGCACACGCAGAAGGTTTACATACAATTGCCTCGGCATCATACCAACATACTCAAGGTAAATATAATGTTACTAATACTACTTCATTAATGATTATTGGTAACGGTACTGATAATGATAATAGAAGTAACTTAGCCTTATTTGACCCAAATGCTATTTTCTTTAACGCTTCAGTTACAGGTAGCCAAGCTATAAGTGCTAGTGGTGCTTTATTTGCAGGTATCCCACAGGATACAGATAATAGTGGTACTAACACAGTAGTTTACAACCCAACTACAGGTGAATTTGAATATACTGGGTCCTATGGAACTGGAGGAGATGGGAATGATGATGATTGGCACATAACAGCAGATAATAGTGCTATTACTTCCTCTAGAACTACCATAATCACAGGTAGTTTACTTGCGGGGGATGCAGGTAATATTGCTACTAACAATTCTGTTACTTTTGGTCAGAGTACACAAGCAACTGGTGAAAATTCACAAGTCCAAGGTATAAGCTCATTATCTTCTGGAAATTACTCTCATGCTGAAGGAGCTAGTACCATTGCTTCAGGACAAACTTCTCATGCTGAAGGTAAAGGTACTAGAGCTAGTGGTGAGGCATCACATGCTGAGGGTAATGAATCAATAGCTTCGGGAGATTATTCTCATGCCGAGGGTTCGTCAACGAACGCATCAGCAGAAAGCTCACATGCTGAAGGAAGCCAAACTAGTGCACAAGCTGAAGGATCACATGCTGAAGGTAGATTTACTACAGCTTCAGGAATTTATTCACATACCGAAGGTAGACTTACTGTAGCTACTGGTAGTTATTCCCACGCTGAAGGTTATTTAACCTATACTTCTGGAGCATACTCACATGCTGAGGGTCTCCAAACAATAGCCTCAGGTACTTATTCACATGCTGAAGGTGAAAGTACTATTGCTCGAGGAAGTTATTCGCATGCTGAAGGTGATGATACTTTAGCATTGGGAGCAGGATCTCACGCTGAAGGTAAAATAACTTCGGCATCAGGTGATTATTCACATGCTGAAGGATGGGATACTATTGCTGGAGGTAATTACTCACACGCTGAAGGTTATCTTTCTGAAGCACAAGGTGGATATTCTCACGCTGAAGGTAATGCTACTGTAGCTTTAGGAATATCTTCACATGCTGAAGGTCAGTTAACATCAGCTTCTGCAAATTATTCACACGCTGAGGGTTATAAAACAGTTGCAGATGGGCAGTACTCCCATGTAGGAGGTGCTTTCTCAACGTCTTCTCATCAATATACCCATGTACATGGTTTAAACTTAAAAGATGGAAATACTCACCAAACAGTAGTAGGCCAGTATAATAATTCGGGTTCAGGTGCTGCGGGTATAGATAATATTTCGGATGCTTTATTTGTAATAGGTAATGGAACTAGCCTTGCAGCAAGAAAAAATATAGTAGTAATAAACTTAGCAGATGGTATCTATATAGATTCTGGTGCATTACCTACATCTGCACCTGCTCAATCTAATAGACTCTGGAGACAAGATGATGGTGCCGGAGGATACAACTTAAAAATTACTTAATATTATAGTAGTATATGGCTTCACGTACACCATTTAAATGGGGGAATGCTAATTTTGCTTGGAATGCTAACCCTTTTGGAGCAAAACAAAGCACGAACCCATTTACTTGGGACGATTGTGCATTAGTTGATGAAGTTGTAAAAGTTGTAAAAGCAGGAGGATCTTACCAAGAAGTTTTTAAAGATCCAAAAAAGAAAAAACATTTTATAAAACTTATATGCCAAGTAGAGGGTGTAGAATATAAAGAAACTAAAGAAGTTAAGAAAAGGCAAATACGTATTACGGACGTAGCCTTAGTTGCTAAAGAAATATTAGGAATTGATATAAAAATAGATGTGTAATGTATAAATTATTTACAGATAAAACTGAACTCTTTGAGTGTAACATAAAATTAGAAGGTGCTTCTTTAAAAAATAGTAAAGCACGTTTATTAGTCGAATCTGAGGATTTAAATCTTGTATTTAATGGAACTATTAACTCTACAGGTAAATGCCAAATCCCAGTAAAAAAACTTAAAGGATTATTGGATGAAAGTACTAAGGGTAATCTAAAATTAGAAGTAATTGCTGAAGATACTTATTTTACCCCTTGGGAATCTAAGTTTACAGTAGATACTTCAAGAAAAA
>VMHT01220784.1_pt1 | contig 21052 bp, 33 predicted proteins | sample 4693611 | NCBI WGS metagenome assembly VMHT01 (sample SAMN12280063, study PRJNA550983) | marine metagenome | isolation source: seawater sampled from same location over 5 years 0.02-0.2 micron viral filtrate | place: USA: collected off the coast of southern California halfway between the port... ...
ACCCTTTAGTGATATAGTAGCGCCATTGACTAACTTAATCTGTAGGTTGTTTATGTGTGCGTTAGTTACAACAGGGTGCGCCAGCTCCAATAGTGTTTGCCACATGATGTCTCTGGCCTGTCCCTGTGTTGGAGCTACATAGAACACATGACCTTTGTCTGCCTGTAGAGCATTAACAATCAACATCCAAGCAGCTAGTCTGGACTTACCTGTACGTCTACCGGCAGCTACAATCTTAAATCTGGTGTCATCCGCCCAGACTTGCTTTTGCCAATCCAGTAGTTGTATGTTAAGATCAGTCATAGAACCACTTGACCACATAGATAGCTTCGCTATCGCGCAGCCTTGCTGCTAACTCATCCAAGTCTTTCTCTTCATCACACTCATACTCAACATCTAACTCAGGATCACCGTCCCAGTTTAGATCTTCTTGTTGCGCTAAGGTCTTTAGGTATTCTTTGTTAGTGTTCACTAACTATACGTCCACATTACAGGTGTATCAGTAGCTCTAATGTCTACATGCACAAAACCTCCGGCAACACCAATACCAGTAAAGCCTAACTTAATAGCATTCTTTACTACAGTGTACCTTTGTAAACCTGAAGACACAGCTATGTCCGCTGCTATGCCTTGTGCATGTGTACCCGGTTTTTTCTTACCTAGCTCAATAGGATGGTCAGGTGATCTATAGCCACTTGTGATAACAAAAGGGAAGCCACAGTGTTCTCTAAGCTCATCTAGGGCATGGATCAGTTCATTATCAATCTCATTCTCGCCTGTGGCTTGACACACAAACTCTTCCCTGTCGAAGTATCTAAACATCCGTATATTCGCCTTCTATAGGTTCTTTAGTAACATCAGTTTCAACAGACCCCGCACCTATACCAGAGATGGTTATAGACACCGCAGATCTACCCCCAGCACTATCTTTCTCAAAGTAACTTAGAGGTAACATGCGATCCATCACTAGTTTCCATGCAGCCGCTTGATTCTTATGTTCGTCGTCTAGAGCAGCATCGAAGATAGCATCTAACACCTTACGTGACTTAGGTGAAGCCAACATACGTGCTTTGTACTCATTGATAATACTTGCGTCACCTTTAGGTCTACCTCTGACACCTCTAGATCCTTTAGATTTAGAGACTACATCTGTTTTCCTAGGTCTCCCTCGTTTACGCTTAGGTGGCTCATTATCAATATCCATATGTGTATTTTACCTTCTAGCTTCTCTAAAGAATACAGTAACATTATAGCATATTTTTCTGTGTTTGTCAAGTCCTTTTATGTGTTAATTTATAGTGCGGAAGTTTTCTTTAGTATTCAAGAGGTTAGGTATGTTAGTAAACACTTGCTTTTTCTAGTTTTTTCTAGTTTTGCTTTTGATGTACAGGAGTGCCTACTATAGATTTACAACAGACGCCAGCCCCTCCCCCGTCCCCTCTAGCATACCCCAGCCCATTTGTCAACAAGAGAATTTGCCTAGCACACAATAGTCCTCGTGTCAACACTTGACAACAGGAGAAAAACCTGAGTGACTCTAGGGCGCAACCATAGATGACACGAGATGTCAAGAGAAAAAAAGAGTTGACAAAAGTGGACAAGTGTGGGCCAGAGTGGGAGCCTCTAGCACACCACAGTAACCACAGTCCAATTGATTCTACCTATCAGATCCTGGGATTCGATAGAAACAATTGTGCTTGACGGATTTGCAAACACCAGTATAATTAACGCCAACAACAACACAGACAGGAGACGACAAAATGGAACAGCAGCAAACAGGAGTATTCTTCGACATAGCACGAGACGCCCTAGCAGGCGACAAGCGAAGCGAAGAGCATATACTAAAGCTATTCGATGATAGGGATGTGCTACCTTTCGAGACACGTTTTGGTCTAAAGCTGGGCTTGCAGCGGTTTGGCTGGACTAACGAGCAATTCTTTATGGGTATTGCACGAGAGTTGACCAAAGTAAAACAACAACGAGACGAGAGCGCCAAACTACTTGAGTCTCTGCACATAGAGTTTTAGATCTAGTGCATCATGCGAGCCTATTGACACCAGTAGGCTCCAGTGATTACACTACGGAAAACAACGAAGGATAACGATATGACCTATTTGGAATGGAAAGAACACAACGTGCACTATGTGCTAATTGATGACGATGGCGATATGTACGCTGAGGTCACACTGCCTAACACCTACACGCTAGAGGCGCGTGAAGAAATCATAGGCGCAATGGCAAAAGTTACCTACACCAAGTGGTCGGAAGCCACAGAATACAATCACGAAGGATAGACAATGAACACTACAAAAAAGCTAGATCGCTTCTCCGCGCAGTGGTTCGACATACGCGCTGGCAGGGATTCCATACCGGAGAACGAAACAACAAAACAACGAAGGATTGAATTGGCCACGGCAATCATCATTCAGTTTTTAGCAATGGAGACGGAGATAAAGACATGCTAGCAGCACCAATATATAACGGCGACGAACTACGCCACGAGTTTCAAAGTTACGGTAGAGGCGAGCAGTTCAGCCGCTGGGGGTTTGATGCTCTTTTCAAGTTCTTAGATGACTTTTCCGAAGACACTGGTGAAGATATTCAGCTAGATGTTGTCGCTTTGTGCTGCGAATGGTCAGAATACGACAGCATCGAAGACGCTTGCGCGGAGTACGGCGACGATATCCAGACACTTGATGATTTATTTGACCACACTATGGTGTTATTGCTTGACAATGGCGGCGTAGTGGTGCGAGACTTTTAACAACAGCAACAACGGAGCAAACAGCATGAGAAAACTACAGCTAACACGAGTCGATGGTATCTGGACGCTAAAGGAAGACGGACGGATCAAACTCACACACGAAAGCTACAATGAGATTTGCAGAGGCATCAACTCACTAGTGCGAGCGTATGAGGAACACAAGGTACAGCATCAATTGGAGGTTACTGCACAATGAGAACAAGCGAAAAGGAAAAACAATATATGCACAATGCCATTGATATTGAACTGGCAGTACTATATGGTCTACAGCAAACACTAGCAGACAAGGTAAACCCTTCGCCTCTAGAGGTTGAATACTTCCAGAAGTGCATATCTGACCAACACCGACGGATCAACAGAATTAAAAAGAGAGGATTCTAGACATGGCAGACGAACTAGAGCAAGAGACAGCGCAGGATCTACCCTTCTGGAAAGGATGCCTGTGGTGGATCTGGGGATTCACAATAGGACTAATCATAGGAGCATGAGACATGATAGCTTATAAATTACTGCGGCAGCGCAAAGACGGCACACTAGGGCCATTATTCATCAACGCAAGCCAGAGAGTGCCTGTAGGTGAATGGTTAGAGGCAGAGAACCACCCAACGCGAGGGTTTGCCCAGCGTCAAGGGTGGCACTGTACACTAACGCCCAACGCGCCACACCTGAAACTGGAGCCGAAAGGTAGCACACGAGTGTGGGCAATGGTTGACGTTGAGAATTTTGAAGAGTACAATCGACCAGAATCTCAGGGTGGTACATGGGTACTTGCTCAGAGAATGAAAGTGATTAAAACAATTGGAGTATGAGACATGAGTGCGACGGATGGAGTATGCCTGCACCAGATTGTGGGCGAACTAGAGAAGATTCAGAAAAGTATGGTGATGGATTCGAGGGAGGCGCGAGACGAATTAGAATGGCAAATATTGCAAAACCACATTGACGGGATCGAAGAACTGATAGAAAATATCAACAACGCATAACAACAGGAGCGTGAGACAATGGATTTATACAGCGACGAATTCTGGCAGTGGTTAGATAAGTGCCCAGTGAACCACAACGCCAGTGTGCACAATGTGGACATGTACGGCACCAGATTGGGCAGTGTTAACTTTTGGATCGAAGACGAAGACAACGAAGAACAGGAGCAATAGACAATGGATTTATTTGAGCAACTAGGCATGAGTATTGGCGGACAGAGTGTAGCGGATCACATGGACTCGCTACGCGCCACCAGTGACACGAGAGCAATCGAGGCGCTGCACGAGCCGGACGATAGCGATCCGGTGGACTATGTGGTGACTGTAGAGATGGTCGTGTCTGCTACGTCAGAGGACGAAGCGAAGCAATACGCACACGACATACTTGACACAGCAGAGCAAGAACTGGCAGACTTGATAGACACAGACATAACAGGAGCATTCGAGGTATAGAAAATGGATACTATAGACATATTTGTTGATCACTTTGTGATCCACTCTGAGAGTCGAGAGGCTCTGATACTCAACAGCAGTGTTGACGACTTCAAAAGTAACTTGCGCGAGCTTGTTTCTGCTGAGGTTAGAGAGACTCTGCTGGAACGTGTGAGAGCTTTAGATAACGAAATAAAACTTATTGAACCGCATAGGCGTGTAAGCCCTCAACACGACAGGCTTGTTGATGCTAGGACTGCTTTGATGCGCTTGCACAATGATCTTCTTTGGAATAAGGGAACTGGATGAACATATTTTATTTAGACAAATGCCCAACACGGGCAGCACAACAGCAGTGCGACAAGCACGTGGTAAAAATGATCCTAGAGAGCGCACAAATGCTCTCTACGGCTCACCACGAGTACGATAGTGATCGTGCAGTATACAAGACCACACACAAGAACCATCCCAGCACTGTATGGGCTAGAGAGTGCACAAGCAACTATCGCTGGCTCTATGACCATATGATGGCGCTAGGCGACGAATATACCAAACGCTATGGTAAGGTACACTTGACCATTCAAAAGTGCCGTGAGGCGCTCAGAGAGCCGCCACAGGGTATGCCGTGGAATGTACACCACACACAACCGCCACAGTGTATGCCCGACGAATACAAGCGCGAGTGTTCTATAGCAGCCTATCGCTTGTACTACGCCAGCAAAGCTGATACAATCGACATGCGCTGGACTAACGCCAGCAGACAGTTTTTTAATCAACAGGAGATAGCAGCGTGAGTGACTCATATAGCTATGATGTAGACGTGACAGATCCCAACGAACTAGACCCCATTGATCGCATGATACGCGACTTGGTGGACTACAAGCTAAACGTGTGCAGTGTGCAGGAACTGCTGGCAATGGCAGCGGATCACATGACACGAGATCTGGAGAACCGACCACTGTCTGAAGTGCAGGCAATACATAATGACTTATTTTCACGACAGGAGCTACACTAATGCGTTGTAAGGCATGTAATATCATTCTAGAGAACCACGAGCTATCTAGGAAAGACAAGATCACTGGTGAGTTTCTGGACTTGTGCAGCACTTGTGCACAATACAGCAACGATGCACTATATCGACCAGATGAGGCTGATGACTTCAATAGTGAATATTTTATACAGGAGGAGCTTGCATTATAGGAAAACTGTGGTATACTACTATGGTAATGAACGATAAATTCATTACAACTAACTGTTCAATCGCTAACTATAGGAGAACGATAAATGGCGGTAATTGAAGGTAAAGCACAATTCATCAACGTGAAAGAGACTGAGGTATACGAAGGTAAAGACACCGGACGATACACTGTCACTCTGACACTGAACGATGACACAAGCAACGAACTGTCCAGCAAGGGTGTTCGCCTGAAGTCCTACGGAGAAGGCTCTGAGGCTATCATGCAACGAAAGTTCGCCAGCAAGTACCCAGTGCGCGTGATAGACGCAGAGGGTGAACCGTTTGGTGGTGACATTCCAGCAGGCTCTACGGTGCGTATCTCGTACAAGTACGGTGACGAGCATCCTGTGTACGGTGTGCCTGTGTACATGGACGGTATTCGTGTGTTAGAGATGGGTGCGGCTGGTGTTGACGCAGCACTCTAAGTTCATGGGGCATGAGTCGTGCGATCAGTGCGGCTCCTCTGACGCCAAGGCAGTCTACAGCGACGGTGGGAGCTATTGTTTCTCCTGCCACGCTGTAGGCAAGCCCAACGGCAAAACCACGGTAGAACCTACACCACTGCGGAGGAAGCTAGAGTTGACAGGAGTCATTGCAGATATTCCTGATAGACGTATCAGCCAGAACACTTGTAAGAAGTACGGTGTGACAGTTGAGTATGACTCTCAGGGTAAAATATCCAAGCACATCTACCCATACTACGCCTGCGACACTGATGAGGTCAAGGGCACCAAGGTACGCCTAGTGAAGAACAAAGACTTCTTTGTCACTGGTAGCACTGAGGGTGTCGGCTTGTTCGGTCAGCAGGTGTGCAGTGGGCGCGGTAAGTACCTGACGATCACTGAGGGTGAACTGGACTGCCTGTCTGTGTCTGAGATGGTGGGTAATAACTATGATGTTGTGTCGTTGCGCTCCGGTGCATCTGCGGCTGCTAAGGAAATCAAAGAGCAGCTAGAGTGGCTAGAGGGCTACGACAACATCGTGGTGTGCTTCGATAACGACAAGGCCGGTAAGCAGGCTGTAGAGGATGTCAAGGACTTATTCAGCCCTAACAAGCTGAAGATCGTCAAGCTGCCTATGAAGGACGCTAGCGACATGCTACAGGCTAACAAGATCAAGGACTTCACCAGTTCATGGTGGGATGCCAAGGTCTATCAGCCTGACGGTATCATCAGTGGCAAGGACACATGGGAAGCCCTCACCAGCAAGATCAAGGTGCAGAGTATAGCATATCCGTGGCAGGGACTCAACAGCCACACCAAAGGATTCAGACCCTACGAGCTAGTGACGATCACGTCAGGCTCTGGTATGGGCAAGAGTCAGATGGTGCGGGAGCTAGAGTATTACCTGCTGAATGCTACTGAGGACAACATAGGCATCCTAGCGTTGGAGGAGGACGTAGCGCGTACTGCCCTTGGCATCATGTCGATAGCGGCAGACTGTCCCCTGCATCTGGAGGAGGATCTAGACCCTGACGCTGCATTCCCTTTCTGGGAGCAGACGATGGGCACTGGGAGGTACTACCTGTTTGACCACTGGGGCAGCACAAGCGAAGACAATCTGTTGGCCCGCGTGCGCTACATGGCAAAAGCGTTAGATTGCAAGTGGATCATTTTGGATCACTTATCCATTGTCGTATCAGCGCAGGAGAATGGTGACGAGCGCAAAGCCATCGACGCTATCATGACCAAGCTACGGTCACTGGTGCAGGAGCTAGGCATTGGACTCTTCCTCGTGTCACACCTGAAGCGCACACAGGGCAAGGCACACGAGGACGGTGGGCAGATCAGCCTGAGTGAGCTACGAGGCTCTCAGTCCATTGCACAGTTGTCCGACATGGTGATTGGCTTGGAGAGAGATCAGCAGAACGATAACGAGGAGAGACGCAACACAACCACAGTGCGTGTCCTGAAGAATCGCTACGCTGGACTCACGGGTGCCTGCTGCTGGCTGAAGTACGACAAGGTCACTGGCAGGATGATGGAAACAACAAAACCACAGGAGGAAGCAAATGGACTCTAGTCCCATCTTTTTAGATGCAGAGACTAATGGTCTGAAGCCTACGAAAGTGTGGGTGGTAGTCACCATGCAGGACGGTGAACTACAGGAGCATTACGATGCTGAGTCCCTAGAGTACGCTCTGAGAGGACATGATGACGTAGTAGGTCACAATCTACTGGGTTACGACATACCTGTCCTGAAGCGTCTGTGGGACATTGACATAAACAAAGAACGTGTGAAGGACACACTGGTCATGTCACGCCTAGCGAACCCACAGCTAGACGGTGGGCACTCTCTGAGAGCATGGGGTGAGAGACTCCAGTTTCCCAAGGGAGACCACAGCGATTGGTCGCAGCTATCGCCTGAGATGGTGCAGTATTGCCGACGTGACGTAGAGGTGACAGCAGCACTGTACAAGAAGCTGGAGTGGGATCTGAGGCACTTCAGTGAGCAGTCGGTAGAGCTAGAGCATGACGTGCAGGAGATCACACAGCAACAGGTACGCAACGGATGGCTACTGGACAGCCGTAGAGCTATTGAGTTAGTCGCTACGCTACGAGAGAAGCTATACGATCTAGAGGATGCCGTACAGGAATCCTTCAGGCCGCTACCGACATTTGTAAAGGAGATACAGCCAAAAGTAAAAAAGGATGGAGCCATCTCTGTCGTAGGTTTAAAGTTCTTGGGCGACTCTTGGGAGATCGTGGGTGGCCCTTTTTCTAGAGTAGACTACCCTGAGTTTAACTTAGGTTCACGGCAGCAGATTGGCAGATATCTAAAACACTATGGATGGAAGCCCTGTAAGTTCACAGAAACTGGACAGGCAATTGTAGACGAGAAGGTGCTATCAGGTATCACCGGCATCCCACAGGCTTCTCTGATATCAGAGTACCTGATGGTGCAGAAACGCATAGCACAAGTGCAGTCATGGATAGACGCAGTAGATGAGGACACAGGACGTGTGCATGGTCAGGTCAACACTAACGGTGCAGTAACCGGCAGGATGACACACGCCAAGCCTAATCTAGCGCAAGTACCGGCATCACGAGCGCCCTATGGAGAGGAGTGCCGACGATGCTGGACTGTCCCTGAAGGACATAAACTTGTGGGTTTTGACGCTAGTGGCCTAGAGCTACGGATGCTGGCTCACTACATGAATGATGAGGACTATACAAATGAAGTCATTGGAGGAGACATACACACTGCTAACCAGCAGCTTGCGGGACTTGAATCAAGAGATCAGGCTAAAACTTTCATCTACGCACTGCTGTACGGAGCAGGAGACGCGAAACTTGGTACGGTGGCGGGAGGAGGCGCAGGTGCTGGTAGACTGCTTAGAGAACGATTTATGTCTAATCTCCCAGCATATGCAAATCTTAAAGGACGAGTTGCACAAGAGGCAGCACAGGGTTGGATCAATGGACTAGACGGTAGGAGACTCTGGATTCGCTCTGAACACGCAGCACTGAACACCCTATTGCAGAGTGCCGGTGCATTAGTTATGAAACAAGCCTTGATTACTCTGGATAAGTATGCTAAACTATGGGGTATGGACTATAAGATCGTAGGTAACATCCACGATGAAGTCCAGACCGAAGTCCCAGCATCACAAGCAGAGAAGTTCGGGCAGCTTGCAGTCTCTTGTCTAGAGGCAGCAGGCATACACTTTAACCTAAACTGCAAACTTGCAGGGGAGTATCAAATTGGAACAAGCTGGGCAGAAACACACTAACATCAATCCGAATACTGGTAAAGTCTTTTACTACAAGGACAATCCTAAAACTAAAAAAGCTGAGAACGCCTTACAGATGTACGTAGATGGTAAGTACGTCCCTAAGTCACATCCGCTACACAAGCCCGGACGCTACAAAGGCTTCACTGATGCAGCCTTCAGTTCTCTACAGAACTACGAGCTTGCCAAGCAGGGTCAGGTGTACGTACTGGTCAACCCAGCATTTCCGGGCTGGTGTAAAATAGGGATGGCTGTGGACGCAGAGGATAGGCTCAAGCAGTATCAGACTAGCTCTCCCTACAGAGACTACGAGCTAATCAAGGCATATGATACTGATGACCGACGCACCGCTGAGAAGGCCGCACACGAGCTTCTAGCGCAGTCACATGAACGTAAGGGCGAGTGGTTCTACATTCAACACCCTGTCGCTACAGAAATACTGGACGGACATTTCAATGAAAACAGTTAACACAGTTGTCGATGACATCTACGAACTGATGACCACAAAGTCTGCTGATGAGTCAGTGGACGTTGAGGCAGAGATTGACAAGTTCGGAGAGGCCGTCAAACAGCTTATGCGTACTGAGTTTATGCCTGATGCGCCTCGTGACGGACGTAAGCTACGCCTGTCCAACATAGGCAGAGACGATAGGTACTTGTGGCACCACTACAACGACACAAGCGCAGGAGAGGAGATCCAAGGGCATACGTATGTGAAGTTCATGTACGGACACCTGATTGAGGAAATGCTCTTGTTCTTGTGTCGCCTGTCGGGGCACACGATCACTGATGAGCAGAAGGTATGTCAGGTAGAAGGAATCACTGGACACATGGACTGTCGCATAGACGGTATCGTGACTGATATCAAGTCTGCAAGTACCTACGGCTTCAGGAAGTTCAAGAGAGGCGCTATAGCCTACGAAGATCCTTTTGGATACGTTGACCAGTTGAAGGCATACGCCTACTCAGAAGGTGAGACTAAGTTCGGATGGTTGGTCATGGACAAGTCCAATGGTCACCTGACGTACCTGAAGTATGACCTAGAGGACACAGAGGCACCTGTGTACAACACCATCAAAGGTGACATTGCCGAAAGGATACGTCACGTAAAAAAGCTCGTAGAGGCAGAGGAGATACCACCAGTATGCGCGGAACCATTAGCGGATGGCAAAAGTGGAAATATGCGATTACCCGCAAACTGTTCCTACTGTCAGTACAAGCATTCATGCTATCCAGAACTGCGTACTTTTCTGTACTCAAGCGGGCCAAGGTTCTTAACGGAGGTGGTTCATGAGCCTAAAGTCCAAGAGATCACGTAAGCAGAGTATCTATAGGTCTGGACTAGAGAAACGATTTGCACAGTCAGCACCTAAGAGACGCTATCTGTACGAGCCATATGATGTACCTTACGTGATGCACAGGAAGTACAAGCCAGACTTTGTGGACAAGAAGACGGGTGACTACATTGAGACTAAAGGATTCTTTAGGACAGGAGACACCCAGAAGTACACATCAATACGTGACAGCATCAAGCCCACTAAACTAATCTTTGTCCTGTCAGACCCCAACAAGAAGGTCAGGAAAGGCTCTAAGATTACGATGGGTCAGTGGTGTCACAAGGAAGGTTTTGAATTTTACACAGTTGACGAGTATGTAGACCATGTCACTAACAATGGATGAAATTAAGGAGAGAGTGTTGAAGCGGTATGATGCTGATGATATACTAGAGGCACTGGACATATCCGCTGAAGAACTGCTGGACAGGTTTGAAGATAAGTTTATCAACAGGCTGCACCAGTTTGAAGAAGAAACAAATGGAGATGAATGGGATGAGTATTGATAACGCAACACCAGAAGAGTGGAATGCGCTTAGGAAAAAAACTGCTACTCCTGTAGCTGACACATGGAATCATATTTATGATGATGACAACGAGCCTAACGATCACCCAGTGTACGGAGACTACAAGTACGACAGTGTACACCGGCCTGAGCATTACAACACTGGTAGCCTAGAGTGTATTGATGCCATCAAGGGTATGCTCAATCACGATGAGTACATTGGATACCTGCGTGGCAATGCCTTGAAGTACATGTGGCGCTTCCGCTATAAGAAGAGTCCTATCGAAGACCTACGTAAAGCTAGGTGGTACGAAGAGCGATTGATTAGTTATATGTTGGAGCATCCTAGTGACAAGTAAGGTAGGAGTACAGGATTACTTAGGTATCCAGATTGATTATGACAGAGAAGAAAACCTTAATGTGTTCTCACTAGAGACACTGAAGGATAGATATTTCTGGGGAGATGAGACACATGCACAAGAAGCATTCGCCAGAGCGTCGGTCTATGGTGCAACGTATCAAGGACATACTGACTACAATCTTGCACAGCGCCTTTATAACTACGCAAGCAAGGGCTGGTTCGGTTTTAGCACTCCTATACTTAGTAACGGGGGAACCACACGTGGTTTACCTATTAGCTGCTTTCTCAATTATGTTCCTGATTCAAGGCGTGGTCTTTCTGATCACTACGATGAGAACATATGGTTGGCAAGTGGAGGTGGAGGCTTGGGTGGATATTGGGGTGCTGTTAGAAGTAATGGCGTTTCAACTGCTAACGGTAGTCAGTCTACTGGTAGCATACCTTTCATGCACGTAGTTGACAGTCAAATGCTTGCCTTTAACCAAGGCGTAACACGGAGAGGATCTTATGCAGCGTATATGGACATCAGTCACCCAGAAGTGGAAGAGTTTATCGCTATGCGAAAGACTACTGGGGGCGATCTTAATCGTAAGTGCCTTAACCTTCACAATGGAATTACAATCACAGACGAATTCTTGGCCTCCGTCATGTCTGATGATAGCTGGAGACTTATAGACCCTAAGTCTAAGCAGGCAGTCAAGACTGTATCCGCTAGGGACTTGTGGTGGCAGCTAGTACACACTAGAGCAGAGACAGGTGAACCATACATTGTTAACCTAGACCGCTGTAACGAGGCTCTACCGCAGTCACAGAAGGACATGGGACTAGAGGTACGCCAGAGCAACCTATGTTCTGAGATTACACTACCAACCAGTGAAGATCGCACAGCAGTCTGTTGCTTGTCTAGTGTTAACTTAGAATACTTTGATGATTGGAAGGACGATGAACTGTTTATCTTTGACATGATTAACATGCTGGATAACATCATTGAACATTTTATTGATAACGCTATGATAGATACAGGCATGAACGTGTCAGCAGATAGCATAGAGGAGTTTAGAGATTATGTTAGAGCAGATAAAACAGGTTTTGCAAAAGCCGCTTATAGCGCATATAGAGAACGTGCGGTCGGCCTTGGAGCGATGGGTTTTCATAGTTACCTTCAACGTAATGGAATCCCTTTTGAAGGAATGTACGCCTCCAGCTTCAACAATAGAGCGTTTAAGACAATCAAAGAAAGATCTGAGATGGCTTCCAGAAGTCTGGCTAGAGACCGTGGGGAGGCTCCTGACATGGCTGGTAGTGGCCGTCGCAATTCCCATCTGCTTGCTATTGCCCCTAATGCTAGTTCTAGTATTATATGCGGTGGAACAAGTCCTTCTATTGAGCCTACAAGGGCTAACGTATTTACGCACAAAACTTTAACAGGCTCGTACAAAGTCAAGAACAAATACTTGGAGAAACTACTTGAAGAGAAAGGTACCAACACCGAAAGAACGTGGAAAGATATTGCTGCTGCTGAAGGCTCTGTTAAAGACCTACCGGAACTCACGGAAGAAGAGAAGGCAGTATTTAAGACAGCGCCTGAACTTAACCAGATTTGGGTCATTGAACACGCCTACCAAAGACAGAAGTACGTCTGCCAAGCACAGTCAGTAAACTTATTCTTTGAGCCACCACCAGCTACAGCACCCCAGGAGATCCACGATGAGTATCTGGAGTATGTTAATAGCGTACATTGGACAGGAGCTAACAAACTCAAATCTATGTATTACCTGCGAACTACAGCGGCTAGAAATACAGAGAATGTTAACATCAAGATACCAAGGATCAACCTTGAAGACGGAGAGTGTTTAAGTTGTGAAGGATGAACACCCAGCGTACAGAGCAAAGTTCTACATACCTGAGCTAAAAAAGTATACCAATTGGTCTGACTATCTGGTATACTATAAGGAACAGGATGACAAGATTATGTTGTTCAGTAACTACTGCATGCAGATGTGGTCTAGTTACATGAGCAACAAGATCAAACAACAAGAGGCACCCCTTAGCTACAAGGAGTACCTGAGTAAGTACAAGAAATTACTGGAGGATGGATACAGTGATAGATACAAAGATTAGCGCCATGAAGCGCCTGTACAACGCTGAGATAGACGTGTACAAGGCAGAGGTGCAGAACTACCTAGACAATCCTGTGGCTGTAGGTGAGCATGGTAACTTGATTGAGACTATGGACAAGCTGGTGCAGAAGATTGCTGAAGCAGAAGATAAACTGATTGTACTGGAGACACACTTTAGTGAGTAATGTAATTAACCTAATGCCCACACAGGCAACCGCTGACGAGGTACTAGAGGACTGTAAGGGTGAGTTTAATCACGTACTGGTACTAGGGTGGACTGAAGATGACGCTCTGACAGCTAAGGCTACAGAGTCTATGGACTTGAAGGAGACCGTCTACTTGGTGGAAGTATTCAAGCAAGCAGTAATTATGGCAGGACATGAAGTAGAATGAGTGATGAACTAATACACCTGATTAGCCTGTGGGCAATGAAGCGTGGTATACTTAACAACAGCACACCTTTAGCACAGTTTGCTAAACTTGTGTCTGAGATGGGAGAGCTAGGAGATAACATAGCCAAGCAGCGTGATGTGACTGATGACATTGGTGACTGCTTGGTGGTGTTAAACACCTTAGCCATTATGAACGATACGACACTGGAGGAATGCCTGAAGGTAGCGTATAATGATATTAAAGATCGCAAGGGACACATGAACAGTCATGGTGTCTTTATCAAAGAAGGGGACGCAGCTTGAGCTTACTAGATACTAGAGATTACTACAAACCGTTTGACCATCCTTGGATGTTTGACTACTACTCACAACAGAATCAGATGCACTGGTTTCCAGAGGATGTACCTTTGCACAATGACGTTAAAGATTGGCAGACAATGACTGATGAAGAGAAGAATCTACTGACTCAGATCTTCCGTCTGTTTACACAGTCTGATGTAGACGTAGGTGCAGGGTACGTTGATAGATACATGCGTATCTTCAAGAAGCCTGAAGCACGTATGATGATGTCTAGCTTTGCTAACATGGAGTCCATACACCAACATGCCTACAGCCTACTACTGGACACCGTAGGGATGCCAGAGGTGGAGTATAAGGCGTTCTCAGAGTACGAGGCTATGGCTGACAAGCATGAGTACATCAACGCTGTGAAGGTCACTAAGGGCGACAAGAAGTCAATTGCTAAGGCACTGGCTATCTACTCAGGATTTACTGAAGGGCTACAGTTGTTCTCTAGCTTCATCATCCTGTTGAATTTTCCAAGGTTTGGTAAGATGAAGGGTATGGGACAGATCATTACCTACAGCATACGTGATGAGTCCATGCACGTAGAGGCAATGACAAAGCTATTTAGGGAGTTTATGCAGGAGAACATAGACCTGTGGACTGATGACTTCAAGGCTGAGATCTATCAGGCATGTCGGGAGATGGTTGACCTAGAGGATAGGTTCTTGGATTTGGTGTTTGAGCAGGGCGATATTCCCGGCTTGACTAAGAAGGAGATGCAACAGTACATCAGGTACATTGCTGACCGTAGGCTGCTACAGTTGGGACTCAAGACTAACTACAATGTCAAAGAGAATCCACTGAACTGGCTGGACGATGTGTTAGGTGTAGAGCATCAGAACTTCTTTGAAGGCAGAGCTACCACCTACATGAAGGCTGGACTCAGGGGGGACGTTGGCAAGGTTAAGTTTGCTAATGTAGCCTAGCTTTCCTCATCTGCTGCTGCTGGTGCCCCTATAAACGGTTGTGCACCGGCAGTTAGCACAGCGGCTCTTCTGCCTGCCACTGCCTTGTCTTTAGGCTCAACTTTAGCTTCAAACTCTCTAATGACTCTAAAGTGATAATCTATAGGGCTTTCTCCCTTGTTTATTTTGATTCCACTAAGTCCTTCTAGTCTATCAACAGAGGCATCAACTTCAGCTTTCAACTTAGGGTCTTTTGCACCCGTCTCAGTGTTTCTAGTGGGCGTATAAGCAGTCTTTCTCTTGAAGTTAGACTTCTGCATAGGAACAGCAGCCACAAGATCTCCACCTCCCACGGGATTGACACCGAACAAATCATGCCCGTCTGAGATTAGAGTGTACACATCTCCTGTCTTTGGATTGATAGCTATGAAGTCATTTACACCGCCTAGCTCTTTAGACTGTGAATGGTGTGAAGACCCTATGTAGATGTGAGGGTCGCCTTTGCCGCCCTTGTTTACTTTAATACCTTGAGAGGCAAAGTATTGCGTTAGATCACCTTCCGTAGCCCCACTTAAAGCCCTGTTTTTGTTCTTCTTCAGCCATGTTTTTAATGAAGGAACTTTAGTTGCGTCTTCTGTCCCTATCCTAAACTTATTGACTTCTTTTTTTAATGCTTCTCCTGATAGGATTCCCTTTCTATTTACAATTTTCTCTACTGCCTTTTCGGGCAGAGATCGCTTAAATTGTCTTTTAGCTATCTCTTTTTTAGACAAAGTAGGCTTTGTTCTTTTACCTGTGACAACATCTTTTTGGTCTGATAACATATTCAGCACAATGGAAGATTTCTGAGAAGACCCTACAACCCCTTCGTCACCTACACGATTAACACCTGCTGGTCTCTTTATCTTAATCTGTGCGTTTCTTTTTTTACTATCCTTGTCAATGCCATGCACTTTATACATATGATTCATGGCTCTGTTCTGGATTACTTCAGGGACATCTACACGTATGTTATTCCCTCGACCAAACAACTGCTCTCTGATAGTCTTGGTGTCTGTGGCAGGAAGCACATCAATAGTATCTATAACACCTATTGGGCCTTCAGCAATAAACGGTGCTGCGCCTCTACCCATCTGCCTACGTATGCTGTCCACTGTCTGTGCAGAGCCGTAACTTATCTCTTGTTCTCTAGTTCCAGACCCTATTTCTCCAGACCCCTTGCCCTTACTGTAGGGTATGCCTGTCTCCCTCTCGTATGCAATAGCTCTAGGGTTAACAGAGTCAGCAATAGCCCGTGGTAAAGCACTAAGCGAACCTTTCCCTGCTGCCATTATCTTACTGCCCATGCCGCCGCCATAGAACCCCGGCAGCATAGTAGGCATGGTACGAGCTACTGTGTTAAGACCTCCCTTGACAGCCGCAGCGCCGGGAATAAGCCCTAGTATGTTACCCGCAGCCGCTAGGTCACGCATCATGCCGGGACGCTCCTGAGCGTACTGTATGGCCTCCTGACCCAGTTCTGTCTCAGCCAGTGTCTGTACACCTGACGCTATAGCTTCTTTAGCAGCATCAGGCATCGCATAATCAACTACGTCCCCTATAGGGCTTAGAGCAGTACCTATAACAGTTGAGGTATCCCACATAGCCTGACGGAAGCGGTTTGCCTCTACCTCTTCTGCAATACGATCACTCTCAGCCATCTCTGCCTGTGCAGCCTTGACTTTACCAGTGACATAATCGTCACCGTACTGCTGTCTACGGGCTGCTTGGCGCTTTATACGGAGTTGTCTACCTTCTCCCCTTCTACTCATCTTCGTCCTCAAAGGTAACTTCAGTGCCTGCTGTGGTGTTTTGTATTAGGTCAATCAAGAATAGTCTGTCAGCCTTTAGTTGAGCAACTAGATCAGAAGCCCCTGACTTCTCTGCTGCTTTAATCGCTAGACCTGTTGCTTTCACCATGTTACCAAACATCTTTTGTGTAGCAGGACGAGTAGTTAAATATCCTATGCCGAAAGCTGACATCCCTGCTCCAGCACCAAGAGATGCCGCTAGAATAGTGGGGCTTTGCATTAAAGCTGTGCCTGCCCCAGTAGCAACAGACGCTGTAGCGGCTAGTCCGGGGCCAGTAGTGCTTACGAAAGGGTTTACCCTACGCCCTATGTCGGCCAATGTGCTTGATGTAGAGTTTTGTATTTTAGTCTCTAGGAAATCTTTAAGACGTAGAGAATAGCTTTGCTCAGTTAGTAAGTCTGACACATCAACATCAATAGCTTCCCTGTCTACAATCTCGTTAAGTTTAGTCCTAACTTGCTGTAAAGATGCAGAGCCAATTCTAGTTTGATCAGAAGTGTAGAAGTTTCTCCTGTCTCCAAAAGTTTTATCTAGTTCTCTACGGAGCAAGAGCAAAGACTCTAGACTTTTATCGCCCTTCTGAACTCTATCGACTATTATGTCAAACAAATCTCCTGCTGCCTTAGCTTCTTGCATCTGCCTCCATTTTACACTAGAAAACTGCTCTTGAAGTGAAAGTTCAAGTTCTTTAATAATATCTGATGGGTTAATACGTACTTCGCTTTTTCTAAGTCCTGTTATCAGTTTGTTTTCTACGCGACTTATATTTTGCTCTAGGACATTTCTAGCTTTGAAAGGACTACCGGCCTTTAGACTAGGTAGTTTTTCTACTGCATAGTCAAGCGCCCTAGAAGTCAAAGAATCTCTAGGGTTCCATACCCTACGTTTGATAATCCGTCCTGTCTCCACTAAATCATCAGGATCCATCTGTGTCCTGATAGGGGCAAAATATTCAGTCAAAGATTCTTTTCTATTAGCTGTAGCTCTGCCCTCGCCTTTACTTCTTACCCACTCACCAAGCGATTCAACAGGTTTTCCTTTAACTCTAGGCAGCAAGCTCCTTCCGGGAGCCTGTATTCCAATGTTTAGGAAACCCTCAGCAATCTTCAGTAGTCTAGCGTTTTCTGGGCCGCGCTTGCCCCACTCTTGTAGGTATTCAGTACCCTTATCAAAAGCTCTAGCAAACTCCTGTCCCGCTTCAGTAGAGCCTAAGTATTCCATAAACTCTGATACTGTCTGAAAAGGTGCTGTCTCAAGAATACCAGAGCGTTCTAATCCTTCACCTGCAATTTCAGCAGCGCCGCCTATTACCTCACCACCAAGTATTCTTGCACCCTTGCCTACAAAGCCTGTAGTAAGATCCCTGTAGTCTATAGGTTCCTGTGCAATATCAGCAATGGCCTGACCGCGCTTCGACAAAATATCCGTAGTAGAACGCATCATCGTGTCGTTCTGTCTACGTTGTATCTCTCGCTCTAAATCAGCAGCAACGTCTGTTAGCCCTTGTTTTTGAGCTTCTACAAACGCTTTTGCTAATTGTTCGTTAGATAGTTGCTGTGCCATTAGTTTACTCTATAGAAGTTACTTAAAAATGCTTGAGTGTCAGGGTCAAATTGTGATAGGTCTATTTGATCTACGTCTGATTGGTCAATCTCATACCTATCTGGTATGGCTGTTTTCCTCTGGAAATAGTCATAATCTGCTTGGTCTATTATCTTTTTGTTTTGAAGATGATCTAGATCCTGAATAAAGCCTACCTTAGCTCGTTCAATAGCGTCTCTTTCAATAATTAAAAGTCTTAATACATCTTCTTCAGTAACGCTAGTCAAATCTGCTGCTGTCATTTGTTTCATAAAGGCAAGGTCAGTGTTTGATACACCAGAACCAGCACCAAGAGCAGATATATTAGCAAGTACCTGCCCTGCTCTTTGACGCATAAGTTCAATAGTGTTTTGAGTAGCATTTTTAGTAGGTCTACCAGTAAGGCCACTAACTATCATATCTACTTCTTTTTCTATGCCACTGAACCTACCAGCTAAAATACCTTCATCGACAAGACGCATGGCACGATTGTTCTGTATTGCTTGCTCTTTCAGGTCTAGCATTTCATTATAATCGTCACCAAAAGTTGAAGCAATAGTATCGTCTATCTTACTTCCCAGCGTTTCAGTTCTGTTGATAACAGTTGACACATTAGGGTCTTCTTCAACAACGCCAGCAGCTACAGGAGTTTGCCATTTGCCGTCAGCAAACACTTTACCGCCACGAATAGGCAACTGTACAATAGATCCATCTTGCTTCTCAAAGCGTTTACTCTCAGTGCCCTCGCCCAACGTACCCATCTTTTCTATTTCTTCATAGTCAAGACCTACAACATCTTCAGCTTTTAATCCGTAAGCAGTAGCTAGAGCATCTAGAGCAGGCTGTCGTTCAGTTCTGCTTACGTCTTCAAACTCTAGTTTACGTAAGTCTTCAGCCAGTTTTCCTAGTTGTTCTGTGCCTGCGTTATCAATAGTTTGAGTGTACGAGTCAGGCAACTTCAAGGCAGTAGCCCTGTCTTTTAAGCTGCTCCTTAAAGCAGTTAGTTGAGCCTGCTGCTGTTGTTTCTGAGCTAACTCTTGCATCTTACCTGTAGCAGCAATCCTCTGCTCTGGTGTACCAAACTGAGCCAACAGACCGTACATTTTAGCCATCTTCTGTGGGTCGTTGGGGTCAATAGATGATAAACCCTGTTGTAGCTTCTCCTGCGGAGTCCTCATGTCCATCCCCAGCGCACCGCCAATTTGCCTAGAGGCTTGCTGTGCAAAGGGACTTAACGCTGGCTGACCTGTAAGTAAACCAGAAGTTCCTTGAGTAGGAGATACCTTGTAGCGATCTAATACGCCTGTTCTTTCTAAAATACCCATGTTTAACTGATTCCTAATAGATCTAAAATACTACCGCCTACGTCACCTATCTCACCAAACAAGCCACCTATGCCTGAGCTAATACCGCCTGCTGAAGCAGCCGCTTGTTGTCCTTGAGCGCTCAGTAAAGCACTGTATATCTGTGCTATATTGGCTGCTCTAGCTTGTTCAGCACCTACAATATCCTCTAGTCCAGATACGCCTGCTTCAGTCATTAATCCAGCACCTTGTCTACGACCAAGATCAGCAATACTAGCAAGAGATATTCCGGGAGTTAGTGAAGCAAGTAACTCTTGCTCTGGTCTATATTGTAACCCCATAGAAAGACCAATGTTGCCTAACTGTCCTGCTTGTAGTTCTTGTGGCAACCCTGCTGCCCTACCGCCTAAACCAAACATACTCTCAGCAAGTCCCATCTGTTGCAGTTGTTCTGCTTGTGCTTGTCCTAGCGCACCTAGAGATGCTCTAGCCTTAGCTTCTTCCTGTGCTTGTGCTAAAGCAAACTGCTCAGGAGAACCACCAAACTGTGCTGTACGTAGACCTGTACGTCCCTGTGAAGCTAGGCGTTCTTCCAATGCAAGCTGGGCACGTTGCTCTTCAGGGCGTTGAGTAGCTCTAATGCGCTCATAGACATCAGATTCTCTCTGTGCCATAGGAGCCATAGCACCCGTTAGGAAGCCGCCTACGCCTCCTAGAGCCTGTCTCTGGATACCTGATACATCTGGTATACCTGCACCAAAGCCTCCTGTAGCGGGGGCTGTAGGAGCTTGTGCGCCTAAAGCTCTTGCAGCCATTGCTTGTTCTGGTGACTCAAAAGTACTAAAGTATGTCTCTGCTGGGAGTGGCACAGGCCCACCAGTTACATATCCGGGGTCTCCGGGCTGTCGGGCGTAATCAACACCCATGCCACCAAATCCTCCAAGTAAGCCACTTGTAATACCTTGTAGCTTCTCTTGTTGTGCAGCCATAGCAGGAGACAATGTAGTAGCAAACCCACCTTCAGGTGTAGTGCTTACGCCACCAAAGCCAGTAGAGACAGTGAAGGGTTTGAAGGCCGCTGCTTCTGCACCAGTTCTCCCAATCTCAGCCATGCCTGCAGATGCTTGTTTAGCTACATCACGTAAGGAGTTAAGCTCATCAATGCTAAGTCCTGCACCTATTAGTGAGCCACCAGCACCGCCTAAGAA
>VMHT01115883.1_pt1 | contig 21038 bp, 24 predicted proteins | sample 4693611 | NCBI WGS metagenome assembly VMHT01 (sample SAMN12280063, study PRJNA550983) | marine metagenome | isolation source: seawater sampled from same location over 5 years 0.02-0.2 micron viral filtrate | place: USA: collected off the coast of southern California halfway between the port... ...
AAATTTCCAGAAATAATTTAGAATTCCAAAATTAAAAAAAATTGATTTTTTTTAAGACAAAAATATTAATTATGTCTTGCCAAAATAAAAACACAAAAACGATGCTTAAAACTGGTGCTGATTTTAACTCTATTATTGCTGGTAATATGATGTGTAGATTTCCAAAATATTCTTATGTTAGAAATCAACTTAATAAACAAACTAAATTAGTTAAATCTTGTAATAATTGTAATAAAAGATATACTACTAATTCTGGATTTATGAAATGTGGTGGTTGTAAAATAACTTATTATTGTAGTAAAAAATGCCAATTAGAAAATTGGAAAGAACATAAAAAAATTTGTAAATGTATTGATAATATAAACCATAGAAATTTAAATAAAAATGAAAAAAATACAAAAAAAAATGATTGGAAAAAAAGAATAGAAGCAGCATATATTCATATAAAAAATAGTAAATTAAATAATACTGATACTGCTTTAAGATTACAGAGTTTAATTTGGGAATTTGTAAATGAAGATAATGAAAATTGGATATTAAAATCTATGAATTTTGATGATTTTAAAAATAAATTATCTAAAACAAGTTTAGATGAAGAAGGAATAAAATTCCATAAAGAACAATTAGATTTGGGAGCATCTATATATACTTGGAATGGGTTTTGCGGAATTATCCAAGCATAATTAGATATATTACAAAAAAAATTTAAATTTAGTTAGATATTTTCTAAAATATTATTATTTTTTTTTAGAAAATTTCCAGAAATAATTTAGAATTCCAAAATTAAAAAAAATTGATTTTTTTTAAGAAAAAAATATTAACTATGTCTTGCCATAATATTCACATAAAACCGATGCTTAAAACTGATGCTACACATAAATATAATTATTGTTATGATTGTAAGAAAAATTATTCAAGTCAAGGTTGTTATAAAAAACATACAAATTCAAATAAACATTATAATAATTGGATGAATAATGGTAATAAATCATTTAATGTATTATTGGGACTTATTAAAAATAATGTTGATAGTAATTTAATTGATAATATAAATTCAAGAATAATTCATAATTATTTTGATACTCATAAAATTCGTGATAATCAATATTCCACTCTTGGTGAGAGAATGAAGGTAAGTTTAACTTATCTAAATGATTGTGATATTGTTAATAGAATGATAAAATATGATGACAATTATAAAATTTTTTGTGATATTGATATACCAGAATCTATAATACAAGAATATAATGAAATAAAAAAAAATAAATCAAGACCCAGATTTATTCCCAATTTTGTTGGAAATCGTAAGATTAATCGGTGTATGTATGGAATATATATGAAATTATATCAATTCAAGTTATATTATGAGTATTATTTATTAATTAAATATTGGGAATTAAATAATTATGATAATTTAGAAAAAGATACAATTAAAAAAATGGATAAAGTCCAAAAAAAAATACCAATAATAATTGATGAATTAGAAAATATGTTAAATTTAAATTAGATAATTTCTAAAAAAAATTTAAATTTAGTAGAATAAAAACAACGACTAAAATATAACCAACTAAAAAGAAACTTTATTTTATATATAAATTTTTATTTTTTCATATACTTTATTTTATTTATTTTATCTGGTTATATTTTAGTCGTTCTTTTTTTTTATAAAATTGATTTATAATTATTCAGTATAATATGTATATATAGATGAAATATGTAATGTATAAAATTAAAGATATATTAAATGATAAATCATTTTATAATTTTATAGGTATAAAATATGCTGATGAAGAAAACATAGAAAAAATCATAAGATATAATTATAATCAATATATTAATAATGAAAAATATAATAAACAATATACATCATTATTTAAGAATGTCAATTTATCTTCTAAAAATTATTATGAAGTAAATGATATAATAAAAAATTTTAAAAAAGAAAATTATGAGAAATTAATGAGAAAATATCCAAAAGAAAGGGATAATATTATTAGAAAAAATAATAATGAAAAAATAGAATTTTTAGATAAAAATTGTAAAGAAGATTATTCTAAAACTAAATATATAAATTGTGAGAAAGGAGATATATGCTATCATTATGAAGATAGTAATGGTAATTTTAAATTATACAAAATAATAAAATTATGTAAATATCAATTTATATGTGATAATCATAATGAAGCAAAAAATAAATTTAATGAATTATTAAAGAATATAAATGATGATAATATGATAGATAGTAATAAAATAAATAAAATAAATTATAATAGAAATGATAAAATTATATGTAATATATGTGGTGGTAAATATATATTATATAATAAATCTCAACATATAAAAACAAGAAAACATCAAAAATTTTGTATAAAAAACAACGACTAATATATAACCAAGTAAAAAGAAACTTTATTTATATATAAATTTTTCTTTTATTTATATACTTTTATTTTTTATTTTATCTGGTTATATTTTAGTCGTTCTTTTTGTATATATATATAATTCATAATTATATTTAAGAAAAAACTATTAAATATAATTATGAAGATTATTAATAATAATCATACAAATAAATATATGTCAAATTCTGTAAATAAATATAAAACTCCATATTATGATAAAAACAGATTAAAAATATTAATGGATAGAAAATTAGAAAGAGATAATAGAACAGAAGAACAAAGAGAAAATGATAAATTATATCAACAAAATTATTATTATATGGTTTTAAAACCAAAAAGACAATTAGAAAAAATATTAAAGGAATATGAAGAACAAGATGATAAAAAACCCAAATTTATAAGATTAGATAATCCAATAATATTAGAATTTAATTAATAAAATATATAATAATATATAATGACATTTTACACTTTAACAAGTTTTTCTGGAAATGGTGATACATCTAATACTGATTTTAATTCATATAATACAACAACAAATTTTTATACTGATTTTAGACATCCAATTAAAATAAAACCAAATAGTGTTATTAAATTAAATTTTGTAAAATTATATTTAATAAATGATTTAAATAAAAGACCAATTTATATAACCAGTCCTTCTTTGTCTTCTAATATTGATAGTCAAATGGGACAACTTGGAAAAAATGGTGTTCTTGGTATTGTTAATTTAGCAGATGCCGAAGGTCAATTAGAAACTGGTAATCAAAATAATTTTGTAGTAAATGATAATTTTTCATATATACAATTAAATAATGCTGAAGAATTAAATATTTCAAGAATTCAAATTAAAGTAATATGGGAAAATGGTAATGAATGTGATAATGTAAAAGGATATACAAATTCTGGAACATCACAAGATGCTGAAATTCCAACAACTATTGGATTACAAATTGTTCCACCAGATTTTAGATATATTAATTAATTTATACAAAATAAATTATTTATACAAATATTTACACAAAAAAAAATATTTATATTAATATATGACAAATATGAATCTACCAAAAGTTAATATTGATGAAACAGAAAATATAGAAAAAGAATATGTAGAAGAAATAAATAACGATAGTATATCTCCCAATGATGTATTTGAAGAAAAAGAAACTAAAAAAAAAGTAAGAAAAGTTAGAAAACCTATGAGTGATGAACAAAAAGAAAATTTAAAAAAAGCAAGAGAAAAATCCCTTCAAGTGCGAAGACAAAAAAAAGCAGAAAAAGAAGAAAAGAAAAGAGAAAAAGAATAAGAAAAAAATAATAATGAATATATTAAAAAATCAACAAGAGAAAATAAAATAGTCAAAATAGTCAAAAATAAAGAAGAAGTTGTTGAAGAAGAAGAAGTTATAGAAGAAGAAGAAGTTGTTGAAGAAGAAGAAGAACCAGAAGTAGAAGAAGAAATAGTATATGTTAAAAAACCAAAAAAGAAACAACCAAAAAAAAAGAAGAAAATTGTTTATGTAGAAGAAAGTAGTGATGAAGAACCAGAACCAGAACCAGAACCAATTATAGAATATAGAAAAAAAACAAGAAAAAATCCACAAATAGACCCAAGAAAAAAACTAAATTTTAGTTTAGAAGATTTAGAATTATATGGTCAAGAACAAATAAAAAAACACGAAAATGTTAGAAAAAATAAGTTAATTAAACAACAAGAAGAAAATAGAAGAAATATATTAATGAATTTAAGATAGATTTTTAAGTTTGTATTTTTATACAAATAAAATGTATGATAAAAATAATGGATAATATAAAATTATTTAATAATGATTGTTTAGAAGAAATGAAAAATATAGAAGATTTATAGGAATAGAAAAAGATGAAGAAATATTTAATATTGCTAAAAAAAGATTATTATCTGTTTAAGTTATTTTAATTAAAAATTAAAATATATAGTATAAATGGAACATACATATAAACATAATTATAATGATTTATCAATAAGTTTATTAAAAGAACACGATGAATTTAAAACTGAATTAAAATATGAACCAAATGAATTATTACCAGATATAAAAAAGAAAACAATTATATCTGTTATTGGTTCAACAAATTCTGGAAAATCTGTATTTATAAATAATTTAGTTTATAAATTTTATTATGATTTATTTGATTATATAGTATTAATATCGCCATCGTATAAGAACGATAGAAGTATGAAGAGTTTTCGTGATGACCCAAAATGTATGTGCTTTGATGAATATAGTGATGAAATAATACACGAAATAGAAGATATACAATCAGTAGAAGATGAAAGTGAATATGAAAATCAACCATTGGTTTTAATGATTTTTGATGATTGTGCTAATCCGCGTGGATGTTCTAAACACGATTCTGCTATATCACTTTTATCAACTCGCCATCGTCATCTAAACATAAATTTATTATTTAGTATACAGATGTATAAACAATTATCACACGCCATTCGTAGTAATACAAAAGCATATATAATAAAATCAACACCAAACCAACGAGAATTAGAAAAAATGAGTGATGAACTGATGATGTTTGGTGGAAAAAATAATTTTTTTAATTTATATCATCAAGCGTTAAATGATAATAGATATGGATTTTTATATTTAGATATTGTAAATAATAAAGCATATTCTGGATTTGATAAATTATTATGGTCTTATGAAACACACGGAAATGTAATATATGATACTATAAAAATAAAACCAGAAAAAAAAGATAATTTAATAGAAAATAATAATGAAACAAAATAAAAAAATAAATAATAATATATGAACATAACAGATTTAACTGATAATTTAAATCAATTTAATTCTCAATCACAAGGTCATCTTAATGATTTAAATGAAAGAATTTCCAGTATAAAAGATGCTATTAATGAAGGGTTCACATTACCAACTGCCATTCACGGAGTAGCAGAAGGAATAAAAGGAAGTAAAGGAATATTTGGTAAAGTTGGTAAATATTTAGTTGGAGATGATTTAAGTGATATTCCAGATAAAATTAAGAATAATTCTAATGTATTAAGTAAAATTAGTAGAAATGGTATTAGTGAAATTAGAAAAAATGGTTATACTAATAATCCAAATATTGTAAGACAAGGTAAACAACCATCTGGATTAAATACCGATACAACAACATCTTTGAAAAGTGATACACCACCAAATATGAATGATTTAGAAAGACCACGAACTATTGATGATTTAGATTTGGGTGATACATCACAGAGAACAAGAGTGAGTGATTTATTTGGAGAAGATAAAATGACACCACAAGCATTATTAGAAAAAAAACAAAGTGAATTTGGTAATGCTGATAAATCAATCATAGAAGCGACAAAAAAAGTTGCTTCTAATGAAGAAAGTGAAAATATGTTAAAATCTGTTGGTAAAGGATTAATAGCAACTGATGAAACTGGAATTCCAATTTTAAGTGAAATAAGTGATGTAGCAACTGCTGGTTTGGGTCTTGGTGAATTATTTGCTGATATTGGGCGTGGTAGAAAAGAAAAACAATTAGAAGAACAAAAAAAACAATTAGAAGAAAAAACACCACCACCACAACAAATTTTAACTGGTTCAAATCAACCATCATATCAATCATCAACTGGTGGTGGAGTATTATCTTTTTAAATTTAAATTTAAATAGAAATTAATTCTATAAAATTTTAATATTTTAAATTAAAATCTTATACTTATTATATGAGTTCTTACAATTATAATGAATCCCAAGAATTATTTAGAAATAATAATAAAACAGAAATTACAACAACATTTGTAGAAGTTGAAAGTTTAAATGGAAAAGAATTTACAGAAAATTCTGGAAAAATTGATTTATTTGTTCCACCAAATATTCAATATTTAGACCCTTCTCAATCTTATTTAACTTTTGATATAGAAATAGAAAATAGTGATGGAACACCATTAAAACCTATAAGTAGTATTTCATCATTATTCCGTTCTATAAGGATATATAGTGCTGGTGCTTCTGGAAAACTTCTTGAAGAGATAGATAATTATTCAAATTATGTAGATGTATTATATCAGTATACATTAAATCTTGTTGGTGATAAAGATAAAAAATCTATGACTGAATTATGTTCTACTTGGAATGAAAAAAATGAAATAAGAGAAACTAATACATATACACCATTTTTAAATAGTTATGGATATGGAACTGATACTGAAAATACAGCGAAAACTGGTGTTAAACAAAGATGTCAAGTTCCATTACATACTGGAATTTTTAGAAATTCAAATGTATTTGCGAACGCATTAATCGGTGGTTTGCGTATAGAGATTCAATTACGAAGCACAAAAGAAGCATTTATAACAAATAATCCAAATGGTGATGTTGATACATATGGTTCTTCAACATATCCAGAAGCATCTGGGACTATTTCTGCTGGAACATTTTCTGGAACAGATACTATAAAAATAAAAAATAATTTTAGAAGGGGAATTCAACACGAATATGGTGCTTCTTGTTTGCCATTTTCAGTTGGACAACAATTACAATTATTTAATAAAACAGATTTAACTAAAAGAAGAAAACTTGGTTCTTTAACTGAAATTCAAAATGATGGAAGTAATTTAATTATTAAATATAATGGTGTTGGAACAAGCACATATGATTTTGCTAATACTGGAATTATTGGTGTTGAAGCAGACACTATCACGGGAACTTACAAAATGTCCAATGTTAAATTAGTTTGTTGTGAGATTTCACCACCAGACCAGTGGAAACAGCAGATTGTAAATTTAGCAAATTCATCACAAGGATTTAATTATGATATTATAACAGCAACAAATTATATTGATTCTGTATCTTCTGGTAATACAGCAATTGTTTCTAAAATTCCAATTAATAATACCAGATGTAAATCAATTATTACAGCACCAGTTAAACAACAAATCGCTACTTATCAAAATGATAATCAAACTTCTAGTTATGATAGATATGTTGATTATCAATATTTTTATTTAAATCAAAATCAACCAAACGAATTAATCCCATTAGATAGAGTTGCTAATGATTTACCAGAAAGTATTCATTTAGACCAAGTAAAAAAATCTATTGAAGGATGTGATTATCCAGTTAATAATTTAAGAGAATTTAAGAATTGTTTTGTATTTGGTCGTGGTTTATCATATGGTAAAGGTTCATTAAATTTAGCAGATGGAAAAGATGTTATGTTAAAAATTAATACTGATTCATCTGGAATATCTTCCAATACTTTATTAAATCATTATGTTGTATCTGTTAGAAGAATTAGAATTTCTAATGGTCAGTTAGAAGTATTTTATTAATTTATTTTTTTATAAAATAAAAATTAAATGGTAAATGCTTTAAAAGAAGCACAGAAGAGATATTATCAAAACAACAAAGAAAAATTAAATAATTATCAAAAAAATTATTATAGTAATAACAAAGAAAAAGTTAAAGAATATAATAAAAATTATTATATTAAAAATGTAAAAAAATCTAAAAAAAAGAATTTAAATGAAAATAAAAATTCTAATTTTAAATTAAAAATAATAAATAAAAAACATATTATTTCTTTTAACTAAAAATAAAATATATATTATTATATATGTCAGTAGAATATTTTAGTATCGAACCACTCAACCGCTCAACAAATTCTCAATACTCATATGATTCGGGAACTCCATTGATACAATTCCAAATTGGTGATGTAGAAAAATACTTACTAGGTCAATCTGTTAGATTATCTTTTGATTTTAAAATTAAAAAAAGTGGGTTAATAGATACAACGAGTGGAACACAAGCAACTATATCTCAATCTTGTGGTTTACAATCTATAATCCAACAATTAGATTTAAGCAGTTTTAAAACGAACACAATGTTGGAATCTTGTAGAAATTATAACCGATGTATGTCAACATTAATTGGAAGTGGATTTAATGATGAATTAGAATTATGTGATAATGGAACTAATCAAGGATACGCACAAAATCAGCAATATGTTAGTCAAAGTGTAGGAACTATGGGAACAAATGGTAATAAAACATTAGAAAATTATACAATTCCATTATATAGTGGATTATTACAAGGCACGGAAGTTTATTTGGGACAATCTGGTATAAAAGGAATGGTTATTTCTATAAATCTTGCTCCATCTAGTGATGTATTACAAAGATTAACTGATGGTGATACAAGTCTTTATGAATATAGTTTATCTAATGTAAGATTAATTGGAAAATATTATAATCCAACAGATGAAGAATTTAGAGCGAAAAGAATTAAATCTCGTTTTATGGATTCTTATAGTGATATGGTAATGAGAGAAAATGGTAAATCTCCATCAGTAGATGAATTAAATACAGCGTGGAGTGAATTATCAAATATGAATTTACCAAACGCACCACCATATTCTTATTATAGTTTAAGTGGATATGTTGAAAGTTTAAATTCTTCTTTATCAACACATAATATGAATCTTGGTTTATCCAAAGTAAGAAGTGTTTTTATGAATTTTATTCCAAGTAGTTTTATTAATAATTTAGATGAAGATGGAATGTCTGGAAGAAATATTGTTGATAGTGGTAATAATATTATGCCAATTGTTAATTATAAAGTTTCAAGAAATGGTGTAATTTTTCCAAATCGCTTTGATATTACTTCTAATGCTGAAAATAGTATGAATGCTGACCAGACAACAACTAATGATAGACGAGCATCAATGTATCAATCATTAATAAATGCCATAAAACCGATGTATGAAAATCATTATTCATCTGGTAGTTATAAAAATGCTATTGATAGTCAATTACAATTTTATGGTGGTTCTACAAGTGATAAATTAGTTAGTAAAACTGCTGGTCTTGGTGTAAATTTTTCTAATTTAAGTGATAATGGTGTAGATTTTTCTTTTAGTCCATTACAATTTGAGATACAGACAAGATTAAAAAATAATTCACCAGCAACTAGTCCAGTCCATCATACTATTTATGTATTTGCTATTAATCAAAATACATTAGTATTTGATAATAATTCCGTTAGAGTAATAACATAAAGAAACTATGTTTAATAATATTAATGAATTTAAATTTTATTTTACAATTTATTATTTTATCTTTTTTTGAATTTTTTTATTTAATATTTTTTTTCTTTGTAATTTTTTTAGTAAAATATAAAAACTTAATTTTAAATTAATAATAAATATATTATCCAAAAATATTATATTTTATTATTATATAATGTCTATGAAAGTTGAAAATATGATGAATATTCTCCCAAGTGAAGTTAATATAAGTAATTATAATGCTGATTTAGAATCCCAAGAGATAAGAGTAGATAGTGAAATATTAAGACCAGTTGCTATGTCTAATACGGGAACAAATGATTATGTTAAATTTGTTATATCTAATAAGGGAATATTAAGTCCAAAAAGTCGTATACAATTTTGTGGAACAACAACTGGGACTTATGCTGGGAACACTTGCTTTTACCCAGCACTTGTGGGTGGATTATCTATATGTAAAACGGCACGACTTCAAATTGGAAATCGCACCATTGCGACATCACAAAATTTTAATTCGTTTCTATCAACACAGCGTGGTTTAGTAAAACCTTGTAAAAGACTAGGAGTTGATGCTGTTGAGAAATTAACAAATGATACATATTCATCTGTTGCTTCATATTCATCTGGAGTTCAAACAGATGTTGTGACGAAATGTGATGCTATTGGATTTTATACTGGTGAAGTAGATAATACATCCGCAGTTAAAGATGATGTTGTATTTAATGACTTTTCAAGAATTGGTTCTACTGCTAGTGGAAGTCCAACTTTTAGTGTATCATTAGAAGAATTATTCCCATTTTTAACTGATTCAATGGACTTACCATTATTTATGTTTCGTCCAAATGAACAAGTAGTTATTCATTTAGAATTACAAAATGATACACAACTTGGGTCACGGTCAGTAAGAGATGAAGGTAATTCTCAATTTGGAACAACTTTATTATATGAACCAGATGTTAAAATGATTGTTGATTATCTTTATTTTTCACAGAATCGTATGGAGATGATAGAAAATGCTTTTAGAACTAATTCTATGATTACTGAATATGTAGACCCACAATTAGTGGAAACTAGTCTTGATGATTTAGTAGCATCTACTGGTAAAACTGAAAAAATTATTCTTACTGGAACAAATAGAGTATGCCGTGGTATATTTGCTTTGTATCAAAAAGATTATGGAGATAATACATCTAAATCTGGAAAAACATCTGTTGTTGGAGATTATTTTAGTGAAATTCCAGATGTAAAACGGGGATTTAATTTAACAATTAATAATCAACAATTATTTACAACAACTCCTAGTGATATGAAAACAAGTGAGAATTATTATTATTATTCAACTTGGAATGGTGATGCCCCAGCATATATTCCAAAAGGATTTTATGATTATGCTGGACAGATTACAGATAATAAAGTTAATGGTATAGTAGAGAAAGATTATCTTCGTGGAAAAAATAGTCCATTTGGAGTATCTTTTGGTAATAATGGTTATAATATCAATTCTGTCCCATTACAAATGACTTTATATAGAGAAGATACATCGGCGTGTGAAAAATGTAGATTAATGGTATGGACTTTGGTAAGAAGAGTATTTTCTGTTAATCAAGATGGAAGTGTTTCAGTATCATTCTAAAATAAAATATAAATTATCTACGATAATAATATGAATAATAAACAAAAAAGAATGGTAGAAATTATAGATGATAATCATAAAGATTTAGAAAATAATTCTAATGATAAAGAAAAACATTTAGAAAATAATTCTAATGATAAAGAAAAACATTTAGAAAATAATTCTATCAATAAAGAAAAACATTTAGAAAAATAATTCGTTTAATAATGTATTTTTTCTTATTATAGAATAATAATATGACATTAGAAAAAGATTTAAGATATGGTTTTCAAAAAGAAGATGAATTATTTAATATAATAAAAAAATTAGACCCAAATATTATAAAAACTGATGATTGGAGTCATATTGATTATGAAAGTGATAATTCAGTTATAGAATTAAAATCTAGAAGAATTAATCATAATCAATATGATACAGCATTAATAAATTATTGTAAAATAGAATATATGTTAAATAGTAATAAAAAATCATATATAGTTTATAATTATTTAGATGGTATTTTTTATTGTGAAGTTAATAAAGAATTTCTAAATAAATGTCATTATAATCCAAATTATCATTTACATAGAGAAAATAAAACATCAAAGGTTTTAGAAATTCCATACGAATTATTACAAATTCTATAAATTTATACAAAATTTATACAAATTTAATACAAATATTATACAAATAATAATATTTATATTAATTTTAAATATATGATAATATAATAATGACATCTCTTGTTGAAAATTATGTATTTGAATGTAGTCAAGAATCTGCTATATCAAGTAATCAAACCCATACTTGGTTAAATGATATTGGAAATTTCAATGGTTCTGTTGGTGATACTATTCAAGTTTACCAATCTATGATAAATGTCCGTGGTGCTAATAATGAAACAATTTCAGTAATAGATGAAACCATAAATGGAGAAAATCCAACAAAAACTCCTATTGAGATACAATATTATAAATCAAATGATAATTTAAATTCATTACCGATGCCATATTCTTTTCAGTTATTATCACTTGGAACAGAAGAACAGCAATTAGATGCGATGAATTATTTTACTGGAAATAAAGTCCAAGTAGAAGAAGGTGTAGATATTATTAGAAGTGATATAAGAAGTAATGAAGGAATGAAAGTCGGCACTAATTGTAATAGAAATATACAAGTTGGAACTATAACTTCATTATGTAATTTATTAAGACCAGTTGATTGTTCTAGATATACTTTGATGGAATTAGATAGAAATACATTAAATAGAACTAGACCATATGTTAGACATAAAATAAAAACTGGGACACATACATTTGAGTTAAAAGATTTATATTATAGTCCACCAAATCTAGCAGATAATATGACAAAATCTTTAAATAATCCACAATATAATAATATAGAAGATGAATTTGGAAATAAGACTGGTATAAATATAACAAGTCCAGCAATGATAAGCGAACCAGCATTATATAGAAGTAGAAAAAATTATGGTGGAACTAGTGCGAATGATACTTGGTCTGCTTGGTATAATGGAAATTATTTATCTAAAAATACATTTGGATTTGATTTATTTAAAAGAATAAGTAGTTATAATCATTATTTTTTTGGTTCATATACAGATTATGGTTATACAAATTATGGTTCTGTTGTTGGACAATCTTATGGTAGTTTTTCTGTAAAAAATGCTTTTCCACAAGTAAGTGATTTCTGGTTTAATCCAAGTCCATCTTGGGATTTTTATGGTGGAACAGATAGATATTTTATTGGAACAAATTACCATCAAGACCACGAATTACAAAAGCATACTAATTATTTTTTTAAATTTCCAAATAGTTTGATGAAAGGAGAAGATTTATTTAATGAAAATATAAAATTATTTGATGCTGAAACATTACCAGCAAAGCAAGGTGGTATTGGAGAAATTATTACTGGATTTTCATATACAGATATAAATATAAAAAAATTTACTGATTTTTTTAATTCTTGTTTAGAAGAAGGAGTTTATGAAGATATAAAAGTAAGAGATTATTATGACAATACTTCTGGAACTAAAATTATATCATTAAATACAGATACTCAAAGAGCGATAAGTATAGCACCGAAAAATCCACATAGTGAATTTATAGGAACAGATAGTGGTGGAAATAATGTTTATACTGAATCTGTATTTGGTTCTGCTACTATGAATCAATATTATGGATTTGAAACTAACTTATTTGGATATAATTTTGGATGTGATATTGGTGGAATTGGTGATAAAACTACAACAATTGTTGGAACTGGAAATAATACAATAGATAAATGGAATGCTGATATTTTAACTGACCCAGCAGATGATTATTTGGGAACATTAACACATTCTATAAATAATTCATTGGGTTCTTGTATAAGCGATATTCAATTAATTAAATATGACCCAAATGACCCAGAATTAGAAAATGGATTATTTGTAAAATCTTTTCGTAATGATGATTTTTATATTGGTTTTAAAGTAGGAACTAGCGAAGGTGGTTTTCAATCATACGGAAATTCTGGAACTCTAAATGTGGGTGGTGAAATTAAAATTGGATGGTTTCCAAAATTTACAGATATTGTAAATAGTGCTATATGTTCAATAAATCCAAATGGTCTTGGTAGTGAAATAGATAAACAAATATTGGGAACATCTGGTAGTGAAACTATAATTACTGATAAAATAGTTGGAAAAAATATTAATTCATCTACTGGTTCTGTTAGTAATAATATTACAAATACTGCTGTTCCAAAATCTCATTCATCATCTAATCCAAATTCATTAATCGGTGCTATATTTCCAAAATTTCAATGGGATAATGATTTATCCCGTTTTAAAATCACAGATTTATACACACCAGAATATATATCAAATTCTGTATATTCAACAAATACATATAATCCAACAACCCAAGGCGGAACACCAGTATTTTATATTAATCCAGTATTCCAACAATCACAAAATTTTTTTATTGGTAGATATAGTAATCATACTATACCAGCAACACTAGACCCAAATAACCCAGATTCATCTGGTGGTTCTAGACAGACATATGCTTTAAATACATATTTTTATAATGCTGATAGAAATAGAAATATAGTTATTGATAAATTTTCTATTATGGATTCTTCTATGGGAATTTATATATCAAAAGTTGGACTTGGAAGTGAAGATACATTTGATGACACTATTTTTGGAAAAATGGGTTTTACACATTCTTCTTTGTTTTCTAATAATAATAGAAATTTTAGAAATGAAAATTATGCTTTATCAAATAATCCATCTATATCTAATCCACCAACTAATAATGTCAATTTAGATACTTCTATAAATAATCAATTATCAAGAAATAATTATAATTTACCAACATTTAATATAAATGGTGCTGGAGAAGTATTACAAAGAGAAATTACTGGTAGTTCAACAGAAATAATTAGTAGTAATCTTCCAATCAAAAATTTTACACCATATTATGTTATAGAGAGCGATATTTTAGATTATACAAATGGTGATGTTTATCAACAAAGCGAAAATAGATTACCAGTTATTGATATATGTTCGTTAAATTATAATAGTAGTGATTACTATTATGCTGAAAGTAGTCAATTAGTTCATACAGCATCAAAAGATTATAATTTATCTAAAATAAGAACAGCAGTTAGACGTCCATCTGGTCTTTTAGCAAGTGAATTATCTGGAAAATCTTCTATTATATATAAAATAACAAGAAATAAAACAATACAAAATCCAGAATATGAAAATTTAAATTCAACATTATCAAGATTTCCAACTGGTAAGAAATTATCTGTAAAAGCAAAAGGAATAAGTTCTAAATTACAAAAGGAATATATCCAAAGTATTCAACCGATAATTTCTAATGGAATTGTAGAAATAGAAAGAGATACAGATAATATTGTAGCAAATATAGAAAATAATATAGAAGAAGCAGATATAGAAGAAAATAATGATATAGTTAATTGGAATGAAAGAATGAATAATGTTAGAAATGAATTTACACAAATTTTATTAGAAAATGAAGCAGAAAGAATAGCAGAACAAGAAGAAATAAATGCTAGAAGAGATATAGAAAATATAGAAAGAAATAGAATAAGACAACAAGAAATAATAAGAGTAAATCCACCCCAAATTTTAGATGAAGAACTAATAGATGAACAGAATAGATTTATTCAAGATGTTAATGAAATATCATTAGATAATTTAATACAAGAACAAGTTAATTTAATGGAATCATATCAAGTTCCAGAAGAACCATCTATTCAAGAAATTAGTAGAAGGGGAAGATTAAGAAGACGAATAAATAGAGTTAATAATGAATTAAGAAATTTAATACAATCTAATAGAGAAAATGAATATTCTAATATAGAATTAGATAATGTATATAGTCAATTTGATACACCACAAAGTAATATTCAAAGAATTAATAATGATGATATAAGACAAGAATTAATAGAAGATGAAGATTTAGATGATATAGATGATATAGATATTAATGCTATTCTAGGTGATATAGATTATAATAATATATTAGAAACTGATACTGGTTTTACTATTCCAGAAGAAAGAACACAAGAAATAGAAGAATTATTATCAACACCATTAAAAGAACCAGAAGAAAAAGAAATTATAACACCAGAACAAGATAGACAAAGAATACAACAAACAAGAGAACTTGATAAAGATATAGATGAATTTATGGGTCGAAGACAAACCGAACAACCAGAAGAAATAGAATTATCACAAATAAGACCTACTATGTCAATAGAAACTGCTGAAACTGGTGGAAAAACAGAGATTTCTTCTAATCCAACACCAAGAATATCTATTCAAGAAGAAGAACAATTAAAAAAAGAAGAAAAGGATGATGAATAATAATTTAAAAATAATAATCTTATATAAGAATATATATGAGAATACAAAGAATAAATTTATTACCAAATAAAGATAATTATAGGATAAAATCTTTACAAAAACTAATAATAAATAGAAAAAATCAAGAAATTATATTTGATACATTAGAACCACAATTAGTTCAAATTACATATAGTATAGAAAATGAATATATTTTCCATATTAAATTAAAAAAATCAGTCAAAAAAGAAATACCAGTATTGTATCAAATTAATAATGATTATACAAAATTAAATCTTGGATGGGAAAATAATTTATTTCAAAGTTATAAAAATATAACAGATGATAATAAAAAATATTTGGAAGAAGTTAAAAATGAATATTTAAATTTAAATAAAGATTTAAAATATCACTTTTATGATGATAATGATTGTATCAATTTTTTTAAAAAATATTATGATGATTCATTTGTAGAAATATTTAATAATATAAAACAAGGTGCTATAAAATGTGATTTTTGGCGGATATGTGTGTTATATATATTCGGTGGGAATTATTGTGATATTGATTTTAAACCATTACAACCTTTTAAATTAATAAATGAAAATAAATCATTTGTTGGATGTGTTGATATGTCATATTGTGCGATGTTTAATGCTTATATATATTCATCACCCAGAAATCCAATTTTATTAAATAGTATTTTAGAATTTTTTAAGTATAATCATAAAGAAATCATATGGGATATTGGTGCTTTTGATTCTAATGTTGATTTATTACAATCAATAAAAAAAGAAATATATACAAGTGATTGTATATCAAATATACCACATATTTTATATCAAGGGGATTATAATGATGGGAAAGTTAGAATAATAGAAGAAAAATTATGCGGTTCATCTGTGTATGATTTCTACATATTATATAATGGGACTAAAATATTTAAATCAAGAAGGGACAACTACAATTATAAAACTCACCAGTTTTATGATGGAAAAAAATTAATTATTTAATGTAATCAATTTTTCATTTTTCTTTTTTTGATAATATATTTTTCTTTTTTGTTTGATAATTTCTTTATTCTTTTCGTAATGTTTTTTATTATAATTCTGTCGCATATTCTTATAATTTTCATCATTTTCATATCTATTTTTATAATAATTTCTAGCATAATTTCCTTTATTTTGTAGATTATCAATAATAATAATTAATTCATCTTTTTCTAATTCTTTTAAACTATCTTTTGTATACATATATATATAATATTCATTAATTATTTTTAAATATATACTTAACAATTTATATTTAAAAATATTTCTATATATAGATTATATGAATTATGATTTATTTAAACAATTACCAAATGATATATTAAAAGATATATATAAATTATCATTCAATAAAATATATAAATTATCATATAATAAAGTTATAAATCAAATTAATAAAGAATTGATAAAAGATTCTAATATAACATCTCTTCTTGATTATTTATATGAATCACAATTACAATTAAGAAGAATATATGTATTTACAGATAAATGGGAAACAAGACTTATATATAATAACAATCGTTTATATGATTATCAAAAATCAAATTACAATAGATATTTTATTTATACTTAAAAATATTTCTATATATAGATTATATGAATTGTGATTGTATAGAAAAAGATAAAATAGTAAGTAGATGGAATAATTATTATCATATTTTTTCTTTTAAAAAAAATAGTGTTATTCATAAAGAAGATATAGTAAGTATCTATGATTTAAATAATAAATATTTGGAAAGATATTGTTATTTACAAGAAAAAATATATATTCCTTTTGATACAACAAAAGAAGAAAGAATAAGAAATTTTATAGAAGTATATAATAAAAAAATGATATATAATGATTTTTATATTATTATAAAAAAAAGAAAAGAAAAAAAATTAGAATATAAATTATCAATACCAAAAGGAGTTTGTTTGATTGATTGATTGATTAGTAAAATTGATTTTTTTAAAAAATTCTAAATGTATATGAATAGTTGTCCTAGTTTTCATTACACACCAATAGAAATATGTAAAGAATTATTAAAAGATATAGATTTTAAAGAAAATGAAGAAACATTAGAACCTTGTATAGGAAGAGATAAAAACTTTTATAATTTAATACCTTATAAAAAAGAATGGGGAGAAATAGAATTAAATAGAGATATATTTACTTATAAATATAATAGACAATTTGATAAATGTATAGTAAATCCACCTTACCGAACTAATGATAATGATGTAAAAACAAGAAAAAATATATTTATTCCATTTATTTTTAAATGTTTAGAATTATGTTCTAATGAATGTTGGATTTTATTAAATGCTAAAATGTTAAGTTCATTAACACCAAATAGATTAAATAAAATAAAAGAGATGGGTTTTGGTTTAGTATTTATGAGAATATTAAATATAAAAGAATGGTATGGGAGATATTATTGGATTTGTTTTAAAAAAGATTGTGATAGTATAATACATTTTTAATATATTATATATTAATGAATAGTCAATTTATTTTAAATTATACTGGTAGTAAATTTAAAGAAACAAAAGAATTAGATAATGTTAATTTTGATAAATATGATATAATAATAGAATGCTTTGGTGGTTCTTATGGATTTAGTAGATATTTATATAAAATGAGAAATTATAAAAATAAGAAATATATAATTTATGATAATAATAAAGAATTAATAGAATTTTATTTGTATATACAAGATTTAATTAAAAATAATAAATTTAATGATTTTTTAAATGAATATCATAAAGAATTAGATTATTTATTAGAAAATTACAGATATAAAGACAGAAAAAAAAGAATAGTAGGAAAAGATGCTAAAATATATGTTGATAAATTAGAAAATGAAAATATGAAAACTTTAATATATATAAATAGTTTTAGACAATCTTTTATAGATGTTGTATATAGAAATAATTTAGATAAAGATTTTTTAGATATGTTTAATAATATTACTTTTATTCATAGTGATATAATTAATATTGATTTTACTATTTATGATAAAGATAAAACATTAATATATCTTGACCCACCATATCTATTAGAAAATAATACATTTTATAAAGATATTAGTAGTATTACTATATTTTATGAAACTATAATTAATTTATTTAAAACAAATAAAACTATGTTTATCCATAGTTATAATTATTTATTAGATTATGTTTTTAAAGAATATAATTATATGAATTATGAAAAAAAATATAGAATGAGTAATAAAATGTCAAATCATATTGTTTATTATAATGATTAACTTTTTAATTTTCTCATATTAATTTTATAATCTGTTATTAATTCATCAATCAATAATAAAAATTTATCACCATTAACTTTATAATCTGTATTTCTTTTTATTTTTTCAACAATATCTTTTCTATCATATTCATCTGGATTTAAATATATTTCTTCCAAAGCATCTGGTATTTTTTTAATATCTGGAATACAATGATAAGAACCCGTCATTTTATATTCTAAACAATATGGTGGTATTAATATACCATTCATACAATTTTCACTCATCGCTGTAAAATCACTTGTAATGACTGGAATATTTAATAATTGACTTTCTAATAAACAAACAGAACATCCTTCTCCACGAGAAGTTGATAATAAAACATCAAAACATTTCATTTGTTCATATATTTCTTTTTGTGAATATTTTCTATATTTTTTTTCTGGAATACCAATCCAATTTTTTAAATTTATAATATTCATATATCTATATAAATCTAAACCAATTTGATTTTTTAATGTTTTCAAACTATCAGTTGTTCCATCTAAATTAGTATTAATAAATAAATATGTATCATTATATTTTTCATTAAAAGTTTTAAAAGCATCTAACATCCAATTCCAACCTTTTCTATTATTACTTTCAGTATTACTTGCTATTATACCAACAACAAATTTATCTTTTGGTATACCATATTTATCTCTATAAAAATTTCTATCTTTTTTATTTATTTCATCAATAATAGTAGTATTTAAACTATGTGATATAAAATCAACATCATATCCATATTTAATCATTTCTTTTTTTCCATATTCACTAATAGATATAACTTTGGAAAATAATTTTAATTTAGATAAAATACTAGGAGATATTGGGAAACAATCCAAAGGACACCAAGAAATACTTGGAATGTTTAATTTTAGATTATCTGGATAATTATTTAAATCTTTTACAACAATATAACAATCACTTTGTGTTTTTTCAACTATTTCTTGTATTTGTTTAAATGGAAATGGTTCATCTGTATTTTTAAAAGTAATTAAAGCATTTTTTAATTCATCTCTTACATCTATAAAAGGAAATTCTATTTCTTTTACTTCTCTATTAAAATATTCTGTTAAAAATTGGTCTAATTTATATATTTCTCCTTTCTTTTTATCCATTGGAAAAGATGTATCAAAATATATAACTTCATTACCTTGTTCTAAAAATCTTTTACCAAGTTCTTTAAGTTGGACACCATAACCAGTTGGTATTGCGGGACTATCTCCCACCAGTAATATTCTATATTTTACCATATTATATTCTTATATAAGATTATTTTTAAATATTTACTATTGATTTATTATATTTATGTTGATAATTATTAACAATATTTATATATTTTAATGATAATATATTATCTTTTTTTTCTAAATTTTGTAATCTTTTAATCATATAATAATAAAATAATCCATTTTTATTAATCATTTATATGTGTATTATAGAATTTATTTTTTCTAATTTTTTTATTAATATCATTTATTTCATTTTCGTCATCATCAACAATAGCATTAATTCTATCATACAATAAATTTATATATTTAGTTCTTGCTCCACGCATAGAACGACCATTAATAAATTTATTTTCTGCTTCTTTTATTAGTTTATATTCTACAAAATCATCTTCATCATCACTATCACTCTCTATATTATTATCTGTTAAATTTGAATAATAATCTATATTCATATAATATAAAATTTAATAAAATTGATTTTATGATACGATAAATATT
>VMHT01150068.1_pt1 | contig 21034 bp, 23 predicted proteins | sample 4693611 | NCBI WGS metagenome assembly VMHT01 (sample SAMN12280063, study PRJNA550983) | marine metagenome | isolation source: seawater sampled from same location over 5 years 0.02-0.2 micron viral filtrate | place: USA: collected off the coast of southern California halfway between the port... ...
AGTCCGTTGGCATCGCCTTGGCGGCCCCCCAAAAACCGGTGACGCCCCACTCAAGCGGTCGCAACGGCTCCGCCATAGACCTCGGGCATATTTATAATAGACGTCTCGGCAACCGGCAGTATCTGACCATCCGACCTGCCTATACAGATAAGCTCGCCACCGATAGCGGCAAAATCCCCGACAGTACATTGCATATGGAAAAAGCCGAGTTTGTGCAGTTTGGTGCAAATCTGCGTTTGCAAAAACTGACCATAATTGAGATCGAAAATTTACGCGCGGCAAAGTTTGAGAGCAGGTTCGAACCGGGTCGGGTCTGGTATTTAGCTGCCGGACTGGACCGCAGCCAAAACCAACCGGACACCCCCCTGGCCCCTTTCTTTAGAGCTGGCATAGGCCGCAACCACCTCTTCACAGACAAAGTTAACGGCTATGCCATGGCGCAATTAAATGCGACTGAAAGCTCGGCTTCGTTTAACAAACTATATGCAGTTGTGCGGTTGGGGCTGGTATCGCAAATAGGCAATCGCGCGAAACTATATGTTGAACACGCCGCCAAACATCAAAAAAACGACCATATATTCAACGAAAGCAGTGCGGGCGTAAGATACAAGCTCTCATCACAAATTGATGTCACTTTAAATTTTCATCATACGTCCGAAGATGACGAACACCTCATGTTTGGCTTACAGCGCAACTTTTAGAATTGCGTGGGCCTAGTCCGGGCGGCCGAACTGAAAAATATTCAGCGCGAAAATAACGGCGATAAAAATAACGATGGGCAAAATGGCAGACATGTTTTTCTCCAGCTTCTAAATGGTCGGAGCGGCGGGATTCGAACCCACGACCCCTTGTCCCCCAGACAAGTGCGCTACCGGGCTGCGCTACGCTCCGACTTCGAGTGTCTTAGAAACTTTCGGCCCAAAAGGCAAGATGAGCGGTTGCTTAATTATCTTCGCCGGTCAATAGGATGCGCGCTTGAACGAGGTTTTGCCGCGCCGCCTCAAGCTTGCTGCGGCGGTCGCCGCTCATTTCCGCAAGGGCGGTATTTTCGGTTTTCGGCTTATCGCCCGAAGCGAGCGCGCGCACATCGCTGACGCCATTTTCTTTCAAATGTTTCTGCGCGCCCTTAATTGTCATGCCCTGCTCGTGCAGCAAATGCTTGATACCGGCAATCAGCGCGACATCCTCAGGGCGATAATAACGCCGCCCCGCGGCGCGTTTCACCGGCTGGATTTCATCAAACTTGCTTTCCCAAAAGCGCAAGACATGCGGCTTCACGGCAAGCGCCTCTGCGACCTCGCTTATGGTGCGAAAGGCGTTGTCTGATTTACCTGAACTCATGAAATAATGTTAGCCGAGACCGGCCATCTTATTGATTTTTTCTTTGAGGACATGGCTGGCGCGAAAACTGAGAACGCGGCGCGGGTCAATCGGAACCTCTTCACCGGTTTTCGGATTGCGTCCCATGCGCCCGTTTTTATGGCGCACCAAAAATGAGCCGAAGGAAGACAGTTTGACATCCTCGCCTCGAATGAGGGCATCGGAAATTTCATCCAAAACGGTTTCCACAATCTGCGCTGACTCGCTGCGCGATAAGCCGACTGCATTGTAAACAATCTCGCTTAAATCCGACCGCGTCACTGTCTTGCTCACCATCTTATAATCTCCTCACAGGAAAGTTAAGCACAAGGCAAATTAGCCGCGCAAGCTTAAAACTTAATTAAATGAGTGATTTATGCCCAAATGATAAGATTGGCACCCCAGGTCAAACCGCCGCCCATAGCTTCCAGCATAATCACATCGCCGGATGCCAACCGCCCGCTTTTAACCAAATCATGCAAGGCCAGCGGAATGGACGCCGCCGATGTATTGGCGTGATTTTGCACGGTGACGACAGTCTTCTCCGGCGGCAGGCCGATTTTTTTGGCGACGCCATCAATAATCCGTTTATTCGCCTGATGCGGCACAAACCAATCAATATCATCAACGCTAAGGTCGTGTTTTTGCAGTAGGCTTTCAATCGCCTCGGCGATATTGCCGACCGCGTGACGATAAACTTCGCGCCCCTGCATTCGCAGCTTGCCCGTTGTGCCGGTGGTGGACGGGCCGCCATCGACATAAAGCAAATCCGTCAGATTGCCGTCAGAGCGCAAATAAGAGCCGACAATATGCGGCGCATCAGGGCTGTCTATTTCGGTCGCCTCAAGCACCACAGCACCGCCGCCATCACCGAATAAAACCGCCGTCGCCCTATCCTCCCAATCCAGCAAACGCGTCATGGTTTCAGCGCCAATCAGCAAGACGCGCTGCGCCTGCCCGGCCTCAACCATCGCCGAGGCGACACTCAAGCCATAAACAAAACCGGAGCAGACAGCCTGCACATCAAAGGCCGCGCCGTGATGAATACCGAGCTTTTTTTGCACCAGCGCGGCGGTGGCGGGAAAGGTTAAATCCGGCGTCGTGGTTGAGACGATAATCAGATCGATATCTTGAGCGGTGATACCGGCAACGCGCAACGCATCCTGCGCCGCTTGCAGGGCGATATCGCTGGTCGCCTCACCCTCGGCCGCCCGATGGCGCTGCTTAATGCCCGAGCGCGTGGTAATCCACTCATCGCTGGTATCCAGAATTTTTGACAAATCATCATTGCTGACAACCTCAGCGGGAAGATAGCTGCCTATGCCGGTAATTTTTGCTTTTCGGGACATCAATGCCATCCCCTCTAACGTGCAAATATTTAGCGTATATCAATCCAGAGATTCGGCCCATGCATCATCGAGCAGGGCTTGTATCTTTTCAATGCGCCGCGAAATCTCACCCAACATGTCGGCTTCCGCCGCCTCTATTGCAACTTCGACAGCCGTGCCAAAACCGTCAACATCGGCCCCGCCATGGCTTTTAACAACCACGCCATTCAACCCCAAAAACATGCCACCATTAGAACTGTTCGGATCCATACGCGTCCGCAATGCCGCAAAGCCGCCACGCGCAAAAAGATAGCCGATTTTGGTCAGCAGTGAACTGCTCATGGCTTGGCGCAAATATTCGGCCATTTGCCGCGCCGTGCCTTCCGCCGTTTTCAGCGCGATATTGCCGGTGAAACCGTCGGTCACCACAACATCAACATCGCCGCGCCCAATACCGTCACCCTCAACAAAGCCCTTAAAGTTAAGCTCCGACCGCTCGAGCAATTCGGCGGCTTCTTTGACCGCATCCGTGCCCTTCATTTCTTCCGTGCCGATATTCAACATGCCGATTTGCGGTTTCTTCAAACCGAAAACCGTGCGCGCATAGGCAGCGCCCATAGCGGCGAATTGCACATATTGCGACGCCGTGCCGCCAATATTCGCGCCCACATCAAGCACCACGCTTTCGCCGCGAACGGTTGGCCAAATGGCGGCAATGGCCGGGCGTTCAATGCCCGTAGGGGTGCGTAAAATAATCTTCGACATGGCCATGAGCGCGCCGGTATTCCCCGCCGACACACAGGCCTGCGCCTCGCCCTCTTTCACCGCCTGAATGGCGCGCCACATGCCTGAGGTTTTGCGCCCCTGACGCAAAGCAACGCTCGGCTTGGCATCCATCGGCACTTCCACATCGCAATGAATAACCGTAGAGATTGCCGCCAAGGCTTTGTGCTTTTTCAATTCGGCGTTTATCAGGTCTTCATTGCCATAAATCAAATAGCTGATTGCTGACCGCGCGCTTTGCGCGCGTGCCAATCCGGCGACCGTAACGGCCGGGCCATAATCGCCACCCATGGCATCAATCGCAATTACCGTATTGCTCACAAGGTCTCCCACTCGGGCTATAGGATAGCCCGTAACGCCGCCTTATATGCGCCTGTTTGACGTTTTTATCAAGTTTCGTCGGTAGCGTCATCATCTGAGGGTTTTAACGCAGACAAGGCCGCAAAGGGCGATTGCTTCGCATCCTCGGCCTCAATTTCCGCTTCGCTTTGCCCATAACCGGCAAATTCAGCCCCCTCAGCGCGCGGATAAGCCGGAATTTCCATAGCAAATATCTGCGTCACCATCTCACCAATATCGGCCTGCCCGTTTTGCATCGCCTCGGGTAATTCCGTATCGAAATCATCTTCGGGCACGACATATTTGGCCACCAGTTCTTGCGGCTGAAACTCGGTTGAGAAATCTGCGCTGATGGTTGTCCATAGCGGTTCCAACGTGACGCCGCAAAGCTGGCGCACCCTCCCCTGCACTTTGCCGCTGGCTTGCAGGCAATCGCTGGCTAAGGGCATCAGCAATACCTCAAAGGTCAAATCGCTGACTTCCTCCACCTTAAAGCGCGTGGCCAGCGCGGCCAAAACATCGCCATCGGCGGCATGTTCAATCTCGCGCCCATTCGGCGGCACTTCATCATGCAGCACCAAAAGGCTCATCTCCGCTTCCCCAAACGGGGCCGCATGTGTGTCGTCTTCACTCATTGCCGCGCCTCAAAACTTTCCGGCCAGAATATTATCCAGCGTCACATCAGCCAGTTTATTTTCAAATGCCAGCAAATAAGACGCAAGCGCTTTCAGCTTTTTCGCGTCAGCTGCATCAGGCGTATCGGGATAAAGATTGCGCTGCAAAACATCGGCCAAGGCCGTCTTGGCTTTAGCGCTCGGCTTAACCGGTGCGGCCTTGCCCAGCGCTTCATCATAGGCGGCGGCACGGCCATAATAGGCTTGCGCCATTTTGCGGATTTTCTTGCCGACACCCAGATCACCGACACCGGCCTCGCGCATGGCTTGATCCATATCGCGGAAAAATATATCGAATAAGGCCTGCCCGATATCATCGCGCGCGACGCCCTCGCTCCGCAACCGCCTCAGCACCATATGCACATGCGCCGCCAACATATCAAACCGTCCGTCAAAACTGTCAGGCACGCCGCCATCACCATAATGGTCAGGCTGGCGCGCCAGGGCCATAATCGCCGTATAGGCAGGGGTTAAATCAGGGGTAGATTTATTCAGTGATAAAAAATCGAGTAGTCCCATTTGCTTTCTCCGATGCCGGATAGAATTTTTGGTTGCCTCACGGCGCGCGATTGGTTACCCATCTAGGCTATTCACGTTAGGTAATCAATGATGCGATTTCTTCAGAAAACAAAAGATGAAGCTCTCCAACAGGCGGTCAAACGTCGCGGGCAAATTTTTGGCGCGGGATTGCTCGCAGCCTCCATTATGGCTTGCGCGCCGGTGATTGATAATCGCGGTTATTTTTTCGATGACCGCTCGGTTGAGAGCATTATAAAAGGCACCACCACGCAAACTATGGTGCGCGACAGTTTCGGCTCACCGACAACCGTGAACAACATCAAAACCCAATCCTATTATTATATTTACAGCCGCTTCGTAACGGAGAGCTATCGCGCCCCTGAAGAAGTTGAGCGCAAAGTGCTGGCGATATATTTCGACAAAAACAAAACCGTCAGCGATGTTGCGGTTTATGGGCTGGAAGATGGCATCATCATTCCCATCGTCGCCCGCACCACGCAGACGCAAGGCTCGGAGCTGAGTGCGCTGCAACAAATCTTCGGCAATATCGGACGCTTTGGCGACGGCACCCCGTCACAATTTTAAGAAAATCAGGCAATAAAAAACCCCGGCATATCGCTATGCCGGGGCTTAAATGTCGTGTCGTTTGCTTAGTGAGCCAGAATGGCCAGCATCATCAGAGCAACGATATTGGTGATTTTAATCATCGGGTTAACCGCAGGACCGGCCGTATCTTTATACGGGTCGCCAACAGTGTCACCGGTTACGGCTGCTTTATGAGCTTCCGAACCTTTACCGCCATGATTGCCATCTTCGATATATTTCTTGGCATTATCCCAAGCACCGCCACCGGCAGTCATCGACAGAGCCACAAACAGGCCGGTCACAATCACACCAAGCAGCATCGCACCCAGCGCAGAGAACGCGGCTGAACGGTCAGCAATTTGCTCGATAATCAGATAAAGCGCGACAGGCGACAGAACCGGCAACATGGACGGAACAATCATTTCCTTAATCGCAGCGCGGGTCAGCAGGTCAACAGCAGCCGTATAATCAGGCTTCTCAGTGCCTTTCATAATACCCGGCTTCTCTTTGAACTGGCGACGCACTTCTTCGACAATCGCTCCACCTGCACGGCCCACAGCCATCATGCCCATAGCGCCAAAGAGATATGGCAACATGCCACCGACAAACAGGCCGATAACGACATAAGGGTTAGACAGTGAGAAGTCAGGCGTCACACCTGCGAAATAGCTGTACTGGTCAGCATTGGCGGTGAAGTAGCGCAAATCTTGCGTGTAAGCCGCAAACAATACCAAGGCACCCAAACCAGCAGAACCGATAGCATAGCCTTTGGTGACGGCTTTGGTCGTGTTACCGACCGCATCCAGCGCGTCTGTTGTGTCGCGAACGCTCTCAGGCAAATCGGCCATTTCAGCAATACCACCGGCATTATCCGTTACCGGACCGAAGGCATCGAGGGCAACAACCATACCGGCCAGCGCCAACATGGTGGTGACCGCAATGGCGATACCGAACAGACCGGCAAGGCTATATGTGGCCAGAATACCGACAACAATAACAATCGCCGGCAGCGCAGTTGCTTCCATAGAAACAGCCAGACCCTGAATAACGTTTGTGCCGTGACCGGTTTCAGAAGCCGCAGCCACTGATTTAACCGGACGGTAATTCACGCCCGTATAATATTCGGTAATCCAGATAATCAGGCCGGTAATGGCCAGACCCAGCACACCGCAGAGATAGAGGCTCATGCCGTTAAACACTTGGCCCTCAATCACGCGCTGCGTGTCGAGGCCGATAACCGCGTCTGTGACGAAGTAAAGCGCAATCAAGCTAAGCACGGCTGAGGCGATAAAGCCTTTATACAGCGCACCCATAATGGACTGGCTGGCACCCAAGCGGACAAAGAATGTGCCCGCGATTGAGGTGATGATGCAGGTGCCGCCAATTGCCAGCGGATACATCATCATGTTCAGCGCGTCAGCGGTGAAGAAGATGGAGCTAAGAACCATGGTGGCAACAATCGTTACCGCATAGGTCTCAAACAAGTCAGCCGCCATACCGGCACAGTCACCAACATTATCGCCGACATTGTCAGCAATGGTGGCCGGATTGCGGGGATCATCTTCAGGGATACCGGCTTCAACTTTACCGACAAGGTCGCCGCCAACGTCAGCGCCTTTTGTGAAAATGCCGCCGCCGAGACGGGCGAAGATTGAAATCAGGGAAGCGCCAAAGCCGAGCGCGACCAGCGCGTCCACAACTTCGCGGCTATCCGGTGACAGGCCGAAACCGTTAATCAGCACGGCGAAATAAACCGTCACGGCCAATAAGGCCAGACCGGCAACCAGCATGCCGGTCACGGCACCTGAGCGGAACGCCATTGAAAGGCCCGCGCCTAGGCTTTCGCTTGCGGCTTGGGTGGTACGCACATTAGCGCGCACGGAAACCAACATACCGACATAACCGGCGGCACCCGACAGGGTGGCACCAACGATAAAGCCTGCGGACACTTTCGCGCCGAGGAGGAAGAAAACCAGAATGGCAATCGCCACGCCAACGATGCCGATGGCTCGGTATTGGCGGTTAAGATAAGCGGCAGCGCCCTCTTGAATGGCCGATGCAATTTCCTGCATCCGCTCATTACCGGCGTCAGCCGCCATAATGCTGCGAGCCGCCCAAACACCATAAACAATGGCGAGCAGACCTGACCCGATGATAAGCCACATTAATGTGCTCATGAGTAAATCCTCTTTGTTATGGGAACGGCCGAAAAGCGGCGCGTTGTCCTCCCCGTGTAAAAGTGAGCGAGATATGCCAAAAAACGCCTGCAAAAGCAAGAAGAAGCACGAAAAAGGCGATGAAAAAGGCGATAAAAGACTGAATTGTCTGAAAACCGCTTAGAAGTGCCGAAAACCGCGCTTTTGAAGGGCGATTTCTTGACCGTCTTCGGCCCGCAAAATCGCCTTTGGCGCGGCATTGGCGGTAAATTTTCCGATACGGGTCAGCGCGATGCGGTGTTTTTCCGCTTCGATTCCCAAAATATCGGCATGCGAAGGCTGCGCGGTAAAGGCGATTTGCAAATCATCGCCGCCGCACACCAAAGCCGCCAAATCGCCATGCGCCCTGCCCGCCTCGGATAGCGGTATGGCATTGGCTTCAATATCAATGCCGCCCACGCTGGCGCGGCAGATATGGTCGAGGTCTGCCATCAGCCCGTCCGACACATCAATCGCCGCCGTCGCCAGATTACGCGCGGCCTGCCCAAAGGCCAGCGGCGGCATGGGCGCGGCATAGGCCGACCCCAAATCGGCCAAATCAAGAAAGCCGTCGCCAATCGTACCGGTCACATAAACATCATCGCCATCTTGCGCGCCGCTGCGGGTCAGCATCTCACCCTGCGGCACAAGCCCGTGCACGGTTAATCCGGCAAAGCCATCACGCGCCCGTACCGTATCGCCGCCCCAAAGCTGCATGTCATAGGTTTTCAGCCCCGCGCCCAAGGCCTGCACAAACTCTTGCAGAAACGCGCTATCCCAGTTTTCGGCAACGCCGAGCGTCAGCAAACAGCCATAGGGCTGCGCGCCTTTGGCGGCGAGGTCGGAGATATTACAAGCCAACATTCGATTGGCGATAAGGGTCGCCTTGGCATCAGCCGGAAAATGCACATTGGCAACCAGCATATCCGTGCTGATAACCAACTCATGCCCATCGGGAACCGCGACCTGCGCCGCATCATCGCCGAGACGCGCCGCCGCTTTATTATCGGCCAAAGGCGAAAGCCATTCCGTGATGAAAGCAAACTCATCAAGCAGTTTGTCATCTTGCTTATCGTCCTGCTTGTGGGAGGTCATGGCTTAGGCCGTATGCTCATCATCTGAGGTCGGGCCATCTGCGGAGCCATCTAAAGGCGCAGCCAGCCCGCGCGCGACGTTATCTAACAGCGCATTGGCCATGCCGCCCTCCGCGCCGTCAAAAAACGCATGGGCGATATCTGAATATTGCGACACCACCACTTTAGGCGGCACTTGCGGGGCCTCGGTCAACTCCAAGACACCGCAGCGCAAAATCGCGCGCAAGGTGCTGTCGAGACGCGCCAAGCGCCAATTCTCAGCCAGCTTGCCGTCAATAATGCGGTCAATATGTGTTTGATTATCCACCACGCCGCGCAGCACCAATTCAAAATGGGCGCCATCGGCGGCAGGCAATTCCATGTCATCGAGCTTGGCTTCCAAACGATGCTCACCAAACTCGCGAATGATGACCTCGAGCGGGGTGCGCGCAATATCCATTTGATAAAGCGCTTGCACAGCCAGCAGGCGAGCCGATGATCGGGCGTCGTAAGTATCAGCACTCATGAGAGGGGTTTACCCCTAAGACCAGCTATCGCGCAAGCCCATCAATGCAAGTGCTGCTTTTGCCGCGCCGCCGCCTTTGTCTTTTTCCGACATTTTGCAACGCGCCCAAGCTTGGTCGCTATTCTCAACCGTCTGAATACCATTGCCGATAGACAGCATATCTTTAATGCCAAGCTCCATCAGCGCGCGTGCACTTTCATTGCAGACAATCTCGTAATGTGTGGTCTCGCCACGAATAACCACGCCCAGCGCGACATAGCCATCATAGGCATTTGTCGCGGCGGCATATTTAATCGCTACCGGCACTTCCAACACGCCCGGCACGGAGACGCGCTCATAGGTGACACCGGCGGCGTCAAGGACTGCGGCGGCCCCTTCCGCCAAAGCATCGGCCATGTCTTCATAAAAACGCGCTTCGACAATCAGAACTTTTTTGCTCATTTTCGGCCCCTATTTGTCGCCATTTATCGGACGTTGCCCGACAATTTTCAAATCATAGCCCTCAAGCGCGACCACAGTGCGCGGCGTATCTGACAGCAATTCAATCTCGCGCAAACCCAAATCAGCAACAATTTGTGCGCCGACACCATAATCCAAAAGACGCGTCGGCATCGGGTCGCCGGTCGGCTGCGGATTGAGACTGTCGGTAAACGGCGTTGGCGACGTATTGCGAATAATCACCACAACGCCCCGCCCTTCCTCGTCGATTTTTTCCAACGCTTGCTGAAACACACCGGCGCGGGGCATGCCGCTACCGGCAATATCAGCCACCAGATTTTCGGCATGGAAGCGCGTCAGCACAGGCTGCGGCCCTGAAATATCGCCCTTCACCAGCGCGATGTGTTCTTCATTGGCGATGGTGTTGAGATAAATATACGCCTTCATCTCGCTGCCATTGGCCAGCTTGAATGTGTCTTCGTGAATGCGCTCAACCAGCGTGTCATTGCGGCGGCGATAGGCAATCAAATCGGCAATCGTGCCGAGCTTCAGCCCGTGAATTTGCGCGAATTGCACAAGGTCAGGCAGGCGCGCCATTGTGCCGTCATCATTCATAATCTCGCAAATCACACCGGCCGGATATAATCCGGCAAGGCGCGCAATATCAACCGAGGCTTCGGTATGTCCGGCCCGCATCAGCACGCCGCCATCACGCGCCACCAGCGGAAACACATGGCCCGGCGACACAATGTCTTGCATGCTCTTCGTCGGGTCAATGGCCACTGAGACGGTTTTGGAGCGGTCATGCGCCGAAATGCCGGTCGATATGCCCTCGCGCGCCTCAATCGACACGGTGAAAGCGGTTTGATGACGCGAGCGATTATTTTGCGACATTAACTCAAGGCCAAGCTGGTCAGCGCGGTCTTTCATCAGCGTCAGGCAAATCAGGCCGCGTCCGAATTTGGCCATGAAATTAATCGCATCGGGCGTCGCCATTTGCGCCGGAATAATCAGGTCGCCCTCATTTTCGCGGTCTTCGGCGTCAACCAGCACAATCATTTTGCCGTTGCGCGTATCCTCGATAATTTCTTCTGCCGTGGAAATATACTGGCTGAACTCGCTCATGATGCGTCTCCCAATTCTTGTTCTGCTTGTTTCAGGCGCGCGACATAGCGTGCCAAGACATCAATCTCCAGATTGATGATATCGCCAACTTTCGACAATCCCCATGTGGTGACGTCTTGCGTGTGCGGAATTAAATTAACGCCAAAGGTCAGACCCTCGACTTCGTTCACGGTCAGCGATGTGCCGTCCAATGTTACCGACCCTTTGGGCGCGATAAACGGCATCAGCGCGGCGGATGTTTTGAAAGTGTAACGCTGGCTGTCGCCCTCCGGTGTGATGGCCGTAATCTCAGCCAGCCCGTCAACATGACCCGACACAATATGCCCGCCCAGCTCATCACCCATTTTCAAGGCGCGCTCAAGGTTCAGCTTAGTGCCCGCCTGCCAGTTAGCGGCTGAGGTGACATCGAGCGTTTCTTTCGAGGCTTCGACGGCAAACCAGTCGCCCTCTGCGCCCTTGCCCTTATCAATAACCGTCAGGCATACGCCCGAATGGGCAATTGATGCGCCCATATCAATCGTGTCCGTGTCATAGGCGGTCAGCACATCAAATCGCGTATCGCCGCTTTGCGTGACTTTGGCAATCGTGCCGATATCGGTGATAATTCCGGTGAACATCAATTTTTCCTTTCGCGGCAATAATGCCCATAATGGTCGGGGCCGAGCATCGCCTCATGGGTTTTCACAAAGCGCGTCAGGTCGATCTGCATTTGGGATATATCACTTTCGCCCGTCATGGCCACTTCATGCGGTGCGGTAAATATGGCGAGCGCATCAATTAAATCAGCCGCCAAAAAAGCTGCCGCTAATTTTGGGCCACATTCCAGCATGGCGCGCGTCATGCCCCGCGCTGCCAAATCAGCCAGCACGGTATCGGGCGCGCCCTCACTGATAATGACGTTATCGCGCTGCGCCAATTTGCAATTCTCGGGCAAAGCGCCACTGCGCGACATCACCACCGGCACGGGCGAGGCATCAGCCAATCCGGGCAGGCGGCAATCCAGCGACGGGTCATCTTGCGCCACTGTGCCGCTGCCGGTGATAATAACATCATGCGCCGCCCGCAATAAATGGCCTGTCTGTCGGGCCAACGGGCCGGTAATCCAAGGCGTTTCGCCCTGTGGCGTGCGCATAAAGCCATTGGCACTGAGGGCCAGCTTGAGCGTCACCATTGGGCGGTTTTCGGTTTTACTCAGCAGAAAGCCAAGCTGGTCACGGCGCGCTTCATCGGCCAAGAGACCGCTTTCAACGCTTATTCCGGCCTCGCGCAACATCGCCGCGCCGCCGCCATTCACCCGCGGGTCGGGGTCATCAATCGCATACACCACACGCGCCACGCCTGCCTCTTTCAACGAAGCGGCACAAGGCGGCGTTTGTCCGGTATGGGCGCACGGCTCCAGCGTCACATAAGCTGTCGCGCCCTGCGCCGCGTCGCCTGCCTCAGCGAGGGCCATCGCCTCCGCATGCGGGCGGCCTGATTTTTGGGTAACGCCGCAGCCGATAAGCTGTCCGTCTTTGACCAACACGCAACCGACCGCCGGATTGGGCGCGGTCATGCCCAAGCCGAAACGCCCAAGCGCGAGCGCTTGGCGCATAAAATCTTCATCGGTTTTGTGAACCTGTTGGGTCACCGCGTCTCCCTATCGGCCAAAGGCCTGTCGGGGTTGGCGGTTATGGGTCGGGCTGACCGCTCATTTCCCCGAGGAATTCTTCAAAATCTTTGGCTTCGCGGAAATTCCGATAAACCGAGGCAAACCGCACATAAGCCACCTGATCAAGCGCATAAAGCCCTTCCATCACCAATTCACCAACCATTTTGGCGGGAATTTCGGACTCGCCCAAATTCTCCAGACGACGCACAATCCCGGATACCATACGTTCAATTCGTTCCGGCTCAACGGGGCGTTTTCGCAGAGCGACTTGCACAGAACGCATGAGCTTATCGCGCTCAAACGGCACTTTGCGGCCGGTATTTTTGACAATGGTCAACTCGCGCAACTGAATGCGCTCAAAGGTCGTGAAGCGGCCCCCGCAATCGGCGCATACTCGGCGACGACGGATAACCGTATTCTCCTCGGTCGGACGGCTGTCCTTAACCTGCGTATCGGCGTTCATACAGTAGGGACAGCGCATAAATAAGCTCTAGTAAATCGGGAAGCGCGCGCACAGCGCTTCGACTTCAGCGCGCACGGCGGTTTCTTCATCGGGCACGGCCTCGCCGCCATTGGCAGCCACCGCATCCAGCACACGCGCAATCAGGTCACCGACTTTTTGGAACTCCGCGACGCCAAAGCCCCGCGTTGTGCCTGCCGGAGTGCCGAGACGCACGCCCGATGTCACCATGGGCGGAGCCGGGTCAAACGGCACGCCGTTTTTATTGCAGGTGATGAAGGCCCGCTCCATCGCCGCCTCGGCGACATCGCCGGTTAAGCCTTTGGGGCGCAAATCAACCAGCACAAGGTGATTATCCGTGCCGCCTGACACAATATCAAAGCCATGCCCGACCAATGTATCGGCCAGCGCCTTGGCATTTTGCACCACTTGCTGAATATAAAGTTTGTAATCGGGTTGCAGTGCCTCGCCAAAAGCCACGGCTTTGGCGGCAATCACATGCATGAGCGGGCCACCTTGAATGCCCGGGAAAATCGCTGAGTTAAACTTTTTGCCCAAATCCTCATTATTGGTGAGGATAAGACCGCCGCGCGGCCCGCGCAGGGTTTTATGCGTTGTCGTTGTCACCGCATCGGCATAAGGCAGCGGGCTAGGATGCGCGCCACCGGCCACCAGACCTGAAATATGCGCCATATCCACCAGCAAATACGCGCCGACCGCATCGGCAATTTCGCGGAAGCGTTTGAAATCAATAACCCGCGGATAGGCCGAGCCACCGGCGATAATCAGCTGCGGCTTGTGCTCTTTGGCCAGCTTCTCAACTTCGTCATAATCAATCAAATGGTCGTCTTCGCGCACACCATATTGCACCGCATTAAACCATTTGCCAGATTGGTTGGGCTTGGCACCATGCGTCAGGTGACCACCGGCGGCCAAGCTCATGCCCAAAATCGTATCACCCGGCTTAATCAGCGCAGTCATCACCGCTTGGTTGGCTTGCGAACCTGAATTGGGCTGCACATTGGCATAGGCGCAATCATACAGTTTTTTGACGCGCTCAATGGCCAAGCTTTCAGCAATATCAACATGCTCGCAACCGCCATAATAACGCCGCCCGGGATAGCCCTCGGCATATTTATTGGTCAGCACCGAGCCTTGCACTTCCAGCACCGCCTTTGAGGCAATATTTTCAGAAGCAATCAATTCAATCTGATTGCGCTGGCGTCCCATTTCGAGGCCAAGAACCTCGGCAATTTCCGGATCGCGCGCGGCGACATCTTGCGTGAAAAATTCATTTTCCAAAGCGTCAATTTTGCTGGATTCCGACATTGAGCTTCCTTTCAATGGATGGCCAAGCGACTCGTCATTTGCTCATGATGTAGCACAAAGCGCGAGGCCACAAAAGCACTGCGAACCGCCAAAGCGCCGCAGGGGGCGGGCATCCACAGAAATTGCTGGCGGCCCAGTGGTTTAGCAGAGAGGGCTTACCAAAGATTGCGTGTCACCAGCACTTTTTTCAGCAGCGCACAATCATCGGTCATCAGCCCGTCAACGCCCATATCGAGCAAATCATGCATGGTCGATTCGTCATTAATCGTCCAAACATGCACTTGCAAACCGCGCTTATGGGCATAAGCGATGCTGGCGGGCGTGACCATTGGCACCCCAAATTCACTGACCGGAAATTGCAATGCGCCCGCCCGATAGCCTATCGGCAAGCGCCCCCATGCGGCGAGACGAAAGCGCACCCCGCCCAATGGCCCGACGCTGTGACACACATCGCCGACCCCGCGCAGCACGGTTTTAATCCGCTTATCGGAAAATGAGCCGATGCAAATCCGCTCATGGGTTTGGGTTTTATTAATCAGCGCAATCAGCGGCTCAACCACCGGCCAGGCTTTGGCGTCAATGTTAAACCGCGCCTCAGGAAAGGTCTCAAACAATTCCGCCATAGTGGGAATGTGATGGTCGCCATGCACGCGCAGCTTATCAATCTCGGCGGCGGTGAGGGTTGAAATGGCGACATCCTCTCCGACCATGCGATTCAAATCATCATCATGAAACGCATAAACCACCCCGTCTTTTGAGGCATGCACATCGGTTTCAAGATAGCGATAGCCCTGCCCGACCGCATCATGAAACGCCGCCATCGTATTTTCCGGCGCGCGTCGGTCTCCACCGCGATGGGCGAAGGCCAACACGCCCTCATGCTCGAGATATTTATATTTTGCCGCCGGACGCATAAACCCTCACAAACTTGCTGACAGGAGAATTAAACCTAGATAGCTTCCTACCATGATTATTGAAACCATAACTGCAAGCCCTTATCTGACCGGTGCCGTAACTGCCGCCGTTTTGCTGACGGGTGTCTGGATTGTCAGCCTGCTTATTTCTGACGCGAGTATTATTGATATGTTTTGGGGCGGCGGCTATGCGGCCATTGCCACCACAATCCTATTAACCGCTGACAATATCAGCCCGCTTGGCATGGCCACCGGCCTCGCCGTCATTCTATGGGGCCTGCGCCTCTGGCTGCATTTATTCACGCGCTGGCGGCGCGAGGGCGAAGAAGATTATCGCTATCAAAAAATGCGCGCCTTTCATGGCGATAAGTTTTGGTGGCGCAGCTTCTTCACCGTCTTCACCCTGCAAGGCGTGTTGATGTATCTGGTTTCCATGCCGTTTATGACGGCGTTTTATTTTGGCGGCGATGCGGCCTTGCCCGGCCTCACCATTTTCTTTTTGGTGGTTGCTATGGGCGGGCTTTATATGGAGGCCAGCGCCGATATTCAGCTGACCAAATTCCGCGCCATGAAGGATAAGCCGCCCGTGCTGGATACGGGTTGGTGGACTTATACGCGCCACCCGAATTATTTCGGTGATGCCCTATTTTGGTGGGGCATTTACGGCGCCGTGGTGGCTGCCACGCCCGAGGCCATTTGGACGATTTTCGCGCCCATCATCATGAATTATTTGCTGGTCAATATATCCGGCGCAGCCATGCTGGAACGCAGCCTGAAAAAGAAACCGGGCTATGAAGAATACATGGCCCGCACCAATCGATTCGTGCCGCTAAAAGCACTTCGCAAACTTTTGCCATAGTGCGCCTTTCGCCAGCGAACCGCCAATCGGCGGTGAGTCGGCCAAGCTTTGGGGCTAAATTTCCCCGCCCAGCATTTTCATAATGCCTGAGAAGTCGAGGCCGTCATGGCCTGCTTCGGCCATTTGCGTGTAAAGCTCAGTGGCGCGTTGGCCCATAGGCGTGTCTGCGGCGGCGCTGCCTGACGCCTCTTGCGCCAAGCGCAAATCCTTCAGCATCATGGCGGCGGTGAAGCCGGGCGCGTAATCATTATTCGCCGGACTGGTCGGCACCGGCCCGGGCGCGGGGCAATAGCTAGTCATGCTCCAACATTGGCCGGAAGCGGTAGAAGAAATGTCAAAAAATGTCTGCGCGTCCAGCCCCAGCTTCTCGCCCAGCATGAACGCTTCCGCCGTGCCAATCATCGAAATGCCGAGCAGCATATTATTGCAAACCTTGGCGACCTGCCCATTGCCGCTGCCACCGGCGTGAAAAATATTCTGTCCCATAATGTCGAGCACCGGCTTGGCGGCTGCGAACCCCTCTGCCGTGCCGCCGACCATAAAAGTAAGCGAGCCTGCTGCCGCGCCGCCGACACCGCCGGAGACCGGCGCATCAACCATGGTGAACCCCGCCGCCACGGCCTCAGCCGAAACCGCGCGCGCCGTATCAACATCAATGGTGGAGCTGTCAATCAGCAACGCCCCTTCCGGCGCACTGGCCAGCACGCCATCAGCCGCTGTGTAAACTGCGCTGACATGCTTGCCCGCCGGTAACATGGAGACGACAATCTCAGCCTGCGCGACGGCTGCGGCAATGGTGTCTGCGCTGTCGCCACCGGACTTTTGCAATCCGGTTTTGGCCTCATCAGATAAATCAAAACCGGTCACCTCATGGCCCGCAGCGACCAGATTTTTGGCCATAGGCAAGCCCATATTGCCCAGCCCGATAAATGCGATTTTGCTCATGTTAAATCCCCTTCAAATGCCAACTCATCATCGCCCAATGAGGCGAAAATGGCGTCAATATCTTGCGGCGGCGTCCAATTCGGTGCGCCGTCTTTTTTCAAAATTGTGGCGCGCACGCCCTCATAAAAATCAGCCTGCGCCATGATGCGGGTCACGGCGCGCATCTCAATACGCAGACATTCGTCAAAATCGGCATGAATGCCATCGCGCATTTGCCGCAAAGCAACCGCCGCGCTGGTCGGTGATTTGCTCGCAATCGCCGCCGCCTGTTTGAGCGCCCAATCGCTGCCATCGGCTTCTAGGGCGGCTTGAATATCGGCCACGCTATCCCCGCCAAACAGCCGGTCAATATCGCCTTGCTGCGGCGGCAGCGCCGCATCTTCGGGGGCGTGATGATGCGCCGCCAAAATCGCGTCAACATCGCCGCCCTCAGCCACGGCGGCTTTCAATGCGTCGATCGTGTCGGCGGCGGTGTAATGCGTAGCCACACCGGCAATAAAACTATCAGCCCCGCGCAGGCGCGCGCCGGTCAGCACCAGCCATGGGCCAATCTCGCCCGGCAAGCGCGGCAAAAAATACGTGCCGCCGACATCGGGCAACAGACCAATGCCGGTTTCAGGCATGGCAAACATTGTGCGCTCAGTCGCCACACGATGGCTGCCATGCACAGAGACGCCCACGCCGCCGCCCATTGTGATGCCGTCAATCAGCGCAATATAGGGTTTCGGATAGGTTTTGATGGTGCGGTTAAGCTGATATTCCTCGCGGTAAAAACCGGTCGCCTCGGGCGCGCCCGCTTGGCCCCAATCATGCAAGGCGCGAATATCGCCTCCGGCGCAAAAGCCCTTTTCGCCCGCGCCCTCAATAATAATGTGCTCGACCGCGTCATCACGCGCCCATGCCGCCAGCACGGGTTTCATCAGCCGCACCATATTAAGCGTCAGCGCATTCAGCGCGGCGGGTCGGTTGAGGGTAATGACGCCGCTTTTGCCGACAATGTTAAAAAGCACTTCCTCAGACATTATTTCAGCAATTCGCGGGCGATAATCACCCGCATGATTTCATTCGTGCCTTCAAGAATTTGATGCACCCGCAAATCACGCACCATGCGCTCGACTTCATAATCTTGCAGATAGCCATAGCCGCCGTGAATTTGCAGCGCCTCATTGGCGACATTAAAGCACGTATCGGTGACAAAGCGTTTCGCCATCGCCGATTTGCTGGTCTTTTCCGGACTGCCCTTATCGAGGCTTTTGGCCGCCGCATAAAGCATCAGCCGCGCCGCTTCCAAATCCGTGGCCATATCGGCCAGCTTGAATTGTATCGCCTGAAACTCGACAATGGATTGCCCGAATTGCTCGCGGTCTTTGGCATAAGCCAGCGCCTTGTCGAAAGCGCGTTGCGCCGTGCCGAGCGAGCAAGCGGCAATGTTCAAACGGCCACCATCCAGCCCCATCATGGCGAATTTAAAGCCCTCGCCTTCTGCGCCGATGCGGTTTTCAACCGGTACGCGGCAATCCTCAAAAATCACCTGCGCCGTCGGCTGATTATTCCAGCCCATTTTCTTTTCATTGGCCCCGAAGGAAAGCCCGGGCGTGCCTTTTTCAATGATGAAACAAGACACACCGCCCGCGCCGTTTTCTGACCCGGCCTCCACCGTCCGCACCATAGCGACATAAATATCGGAAACACCGCTGCCCGAGATAAAGGCTTTCGTCCCGTTCAGCACATAATCATCGCCATCGCGCACGGCCTTAGAACGCATCGCACCTGCATCGGAGCCGGAGCCCGGCTCGGTGAGGCAATAGCTGGCGATTAAATCCATGCTGGTCAGGCGCGGCAGATATTTGGCGCGCTGGGCGTCGCTGCCGAAACTGTCAATCACCCAACTGGCCATATTATGAATAGTCATAAAGGCGGCGGTTGAGGTGCAGCCGCCCGACAGCGCTTCGAAAATCAGCGCTGCATCAAAGCGCGACAGACCGGTGCCGCCATGTTCTTCCTGCAAATAAATGCCCGCAAAACCAAGCCCCGCCATTTCCTTAAGCGTATCGACCGGAAAAAATTTTTCCTCATCCCACTGCATGGCAAAAGGGGCCAGCTTCTCAGCTGCAAAACCGCGCGCCATATCCTGAATGGCAATTTGCTCTTCACTCAACATTGCTATCCTCCACTGCGCTAATTTATGCCGCGCTTTCATGGGCAAGGCAAGCGCATCGGCATGTTGCCGACCGCGCTTGGGCGGGCTATGAAGACAGGAGAGTGAATAGGAATTGAAACCATGACAAAACGCGCCTTCCCCGCAACCCGCATGCGCCGCCTGCGCCAAGCCGATTGGTCGCGCCGTCTGGTCACCGAAAACATGCTTTCGGTGAATGACCTTATTTGGCCGATATTCATTATTGAAGGCGATAATGTCAGCGAGCCGATTGCCTCCATGCCGGGCGTTGCGCGCCTGAGCATTGACCTTGCCGTGAAAGCCGCCAAACAAGCCGCTGAGCTTGGCATTCCGGTGATTGCGCTATTTCCCAATACGCCCGATGCGGCGCGTTCTGATGACGGGCAAGAGGCTTTAAACCCCGCTAATTTGGTCTGCCGCGCCACCCGCGCCATTAAGGATGCGGTGCCGCATATCGGCATTTTATGCGATGTCGCCCTCGACCCCTATACGGCGCATGGCCATGACGGGCTGCTTGATGGCGAAACGATTTTAAACGATGAGACGGTTGAGATACTGGTCGGGCAATCGCTTAATCAGGTATCTGCGGGCTGCGATATTATTGCGCCCTCCGATATGATGGATGGCCGTATCGCCGCCATTCGCACTGAATTGGAAGCGACGGGCCATCAAGACACGCTGATTATGGCCTATAGCGCCAAATATGCGTCGGCTTTTTATGGCCCGTTTCGCGATGCGGTCGGCTCAGGCGACCGGCTGAAAGGCGATAAGAAAACATACCAAATGGACCCGGCCAATAGCGATGAAGCATTGCAAGAGATTGCCCTCGATATTGAAGAGGGTGCGGATATGGTGATGGTCAAGCCGGGCATGCCCTATTTGGATATTGTGACGCGCTGCAAACAAAATTTCGGTGTGCCGACCTTCGCCTATCAAGTGTCGGGCGAATACACCATGTTGGCGGGCGCGATTGAGCGCGATTGGCTCGACCGCGACCGCGTCATTCTCGAAAGCCTGATGTCGTTTAAGCGCGCCGGTGCCGATGGTATTCTGACTTATTTCGCCCTCGACGCCGCCAAATTGTTGAACGGCTAAAACTTCCGCTCCCACGCAAAACCGAATTGCGCGGTTTGGCCTGCATGTTTCTCGACCTTCAGCCCCAAGCGGCTGAGGCCGCGCTCATGGGTCAGGCTGAGCATGAGGGGCCGCGACTGTGAGCGCAAGGACACTTCATCATCGCGAAACAAAACCGTGCCGTCGGCTTGGCGTTTATAAGGCCGCGACAGTTTCAGCGCGCCGGTCTCAAAATAAGTGGGCTGGCTGATTTGCAGATGATAATCGCGATAGCCGATATCGACATCAAAAGCCGATGCCACAGCGCGTTCCGTGCCACGAATAAGGCTCTCACTTTGCGGCAATAAATGGCTGAAGGTTAAATGCGCCTCCGCTGATATCGACACTTCTTCGCCAAGCTCGAAATCTGTGCCGAAAGTGAATAAGGCGCTATGTGATGGCCCCAGCTTCAACGCCCCCTCGCCGACCGAGTTCATCAAGCCTTCCAACTCACCGACCCAGCCAAACTCAAATCGACCGCGCCGCCGCCGCACGGTTGCGGCAAAACCGATAGAGCCAGACTAAGGCAGACAGCCCTTATGGGCTGAGCCGAGAGGAAAACAGGCCGCGATAGCCCGTCATATGAACGAAGCACAAACACAAATACGCAACTAACTCAGGTACAAAATATCTAACGTCA
>VMHT01018115.1_pt1 | contig 21033 bp, 43 predicted proteins | sample 4693611 | NCBI WGS metagenome assembly VMHT01 (sample SAMN12280063, study PRJNA550983) | marine metagenome | isolation source: seawater sampled from same location over 5 years 0.02-0.2 micron viral filtrate | place: USA: collected off the coast of southern California halfway between the port... ...
AATTTCAAGATTCTTCTGCACTTGGAGACGACAGTTCAGGAAACACGAATGATTTTTCAACAAATGGTTCACCAGGAGCAGACCATCAAGTTCTTGATAGTCCAACATTTGGGAGTTAATTAATATGCCATCATCAGGAAATTTTGCAGTTCTTAATACTTTAACAAAAGGAAGTAGGAGTGATTTAGAAGATGGTAATACAACCTTAGCTTCTACTACTGCTGATAATGCTGGAGTAAATGGTTCTATTGGTATAACATCTGGTAAATGGTATTGGGAAGTATACATTACATTTAGTGGTACTGGTTTCTACTATATGGGATTAAATTCTGGGTATGAAGGTGGTGGACATTATCATTCTGGTAATGCTCATTTAAATGGCATGTCCCCAGGAGCTATAAGGATTAGAGGAGAAGCAGGTACTTTACATGACGATTCAAGTAGTGATGACCCTGATAAATGGGGGACTGTATCCTTAACTAGCACAGGTGTTACAAGTTTTAGTAATGGCGATATTATGATGTTAGCCCTAGATTATGATAATAAAAAATTATGGTTTGGTAAAAATGGAACATTTTTCAATTCTGGAAATCCTTCTGGAGGTAGCAATCAACAAGCAAGTTGGACTGGAGATGTTCCTATAATTTTTCCTAATTTTGAGGGTTACCATAATAACAAGTTTACAGTTAATTTTGGCTCTGATAGTTCTTTTGCTGGAAGAAAAACAAGTGGTTCTGCAAACGCAACTGATTCTAATTCAATAGGGAATTTTTTTTACACACCCCCAGCTTCGTTTCTTGCCTTGTCAAGTGCTAACTTACCCATATCAGATGACATAGACCCAGCACAGACTAATGATGATATACCCCAAAAACAATTTGGTGTTGTTACTTATACAGGTAATCAACCTACTGGACAAACAGTAAATTCATTAGGTTTCAAACCAGACCTCATTTGGGCAAAAAGGCGTAGTAGTACACAAAATAATATGTTATTAGATTCTTCAAGATTAAATAGTAGAAGCACACCTTTTATGCTTCAAAGTGATCTTCAAGGAGCAGAAATAGATGACCAATCACAAGGAAATAATAATAAGATTATATCTTCTTTCAATACAGATGGATTTACATTAGGAGGAAGTAATAGTGGTCCAAATGATGCTTCAAGAACTTATGTTGCTTGGTGTTGGAGAGCTAATGGGGGGGTGACTAGCTCGAACTCAGACGGAGCAACTGCTTCTGTAGTTCAAGCGAATACTAAGGCTGGGTTCAGTATCTGTACATATACAGGATTTTCAGGAGCATCAGGTACTTCTACAGTTGGTCATGGTTTACAAAAAGCTCCAGAATTTATTATAACAAAATCAAGAAATTCAGATAGTGGTTGGTGGGTTCAACATGTTGGTTTATCAGCAGTGACAAAAACTATACTCCTTAATAGTAATGCAGTTGAAGGAGATTATTCTGGTTATGGAAGTTTATCAGCACCAACATCTAGTGTGTTTAGTATTAATGGAGTTGAAGGTATAGGAGGTTCAGCAAAAAATTATATAGCCTATGTCTGGCATTCAGTTGAAGGATTCAGTAAATTTGGTAAATATGAAGGAAATGCTAATGCAGATGGTGCATTTATATATACAGGATTTAGACCCAGAATGATAATATTGCGAGCTATTAATGTAGCTTCTGATGGTTGGTTAATGTATGATACAGCAAGAGAAACATTTAATGTTATGGATTCAGTTTTACAACCACATCTTTCTTCTGCTGAATACTCTAATGCTGCTTTTAGACTAAATGTACTTTCAAATGGTTTTAAACTCAGGTCTTCTGATAACGCAGTTAATGGAACATCTTATGACCCATATATTTATATGGCATGGGGTGACGTTCCATTTAAATATAACAATACTTTTTAGGAGGTGAAATAATATGTGGGCTTATGTAAAAGATAACAAGATACAGGAACTTATTAGGTTTCCTAAAACAATGCTAATAGATGGTGTAAAGCATCCAAGACAAATCTTTACTTCATGGACTGCTGCTGAAAAAAAAGCTGTAGGAATATTACCAGTAACTTCCGGTACTAAAATAGATGATAGGTTCTACATATCCAATAATGAAACCTATGCGATTGCAAGCGATGGTAATTCTGTAGTTGGCACAATAACAAAAGCAAAAAACAAATCTCTTACTGATACTAACGAAGTCAATGAAGATGGCTCTAAGATGTTAGATGAAAAAGGCAATCAAGTTGTAACTCCGGGGCTGCGAACTATAGCGAAACAAAAAGCAGATAGAACAGCACATAGTATGCTTAGTCAATTTAGTTGGTTAGTAGAGAGAAAGATTACAGCAGATGTTGCGATACCTTCGGAGGTAACAACCTTCATGGCTAGTGTTAGAACTGCACACAAATCAATATGCGATGCAATAGATGCTTGCAATTCAATGACCAAGTTTATTGCAATACATACTAATGAATATAATGAAGATTATACTTTAAAAACTATTGCTAAAGTAAATGATTGGCCTGATGACTATGATATAAAGAGTTACTACAGATGAGTATAGAACCTTACATGATATGGAGCGGGTTGCTGTCTATGATAATAGCATTATTGTCGTATATGTTTACAACCCTAGTTCGCAAAGTACAAACTCTGCAAGATAGAATAATTGATACCAGAGAAAGCTATTCAACTAAGATAGAATTAAAAGATGTGAAGTCAGACTTTCACCATGATATTAAACATATTATAGATCAGCTTAAAACATTAAACGAAAAAGTTGATAACCTAAAAGTACAGAAATAACACATAAAAACCGAGGTAGTTTAGTACCTCCAGAATCAAACTGAGCCATTTAAACGGTTCGTAATTTTACAGAAAATATACAATTATGGTTGAACCAGTTACAGCAGTTCTTACAGGGATAGCTTTAGTTAAGAAGTCTGTAGATTTTATAAAAAGCAATATATCAACCGCTCAAGATATAGGAGATATAATAGGTCATGTTGATAAAGCACTTAGCGGACAACAACAAGTAATCAAAGATAGAGACTCAAAAAACTTAGACCATTTTGCAACAGAGAATATTGCTAAAGAAATCATAGATGCCAAGTTAGCTCAAGAACAACTCTATGAAATGAAGATGTTAATTGATCATAGGTTTGGTCATGGTACATGGTCATACATCTTAGAAGAAAGAAAGAAAAGATTAGATGCTAGAAAAAAAGCTATTCAAGAAGAGAAAGCAAAAAAGCTAAAGAAAAGACAAGAGATAGAAGAATATGTGAAGTACGGATTTATAACTTTAGCAGTTATATTATTTCTTTCAGTAGCTATAGGTATCACTTTCAAATTTGTATTAGCACATCCAGTAGAAGGAGATGAATTATCCTGCAAACTGTATGAACCTAAATACTTTTTAATTTGTATGAGTGAAGGTAGAGGTTATGCCGACACACAACTATACCTTGATTACAAAAGAGAAAAAGAAAACTGGATAATTATAGAAGGAGATTAATATGCTACAAGCATTGATTGGGCCAATAGGAAATATTGCCACAACATTTTTAAAGAACCGAGCAGAAAAAGCAAAAGCAAAACAAAAACTAGCAGTTGCAAAAATAGAAGCTCAAGCAAAACAAGTTGAACAAACTGGTAATTGGGAAGAGAAGGCAATGGATGCTTCTGCTAATAGCTGGAAAGACGAAGCATGGACAATTTTTTTTATCTTAATAATTGGAGCATCTTTTATAGAACCTCTGCAACCGGCTATGCAAAAAGGTTTTACTTTTTTGGAACAAGCTCCTGATTTTATTAAGTATGGAATACTAGCATCAATCGCAGCATCGTTTGGGTTGCGTTCTATATCTAAATTTATTGGCAAAAAGTAAAGGAGCAATACATGATTAAAGAACTACTAGAAGTAATTAAGAAAGAAGAAGGCAGTAAGATGCAAGATGGTAAACACATACCATATCGATGCAGCGAAAACAAACTTACATTAGGATATGGATTGCTAATAGATCCAGACGTTCCCGGAGCTGGTATTACAGATGCACAAGCAGAGATGTTACTAGAGACTTCTGTTAATCAATTTTTAGTAGAGCTACATAATAAATTACCTTGGTACAAAAACCAACCAGAGCAAATACAAATAGCAATAGCAAACATGGCATACCAGTTAGGTGTACCAAAACTATTACAGTTTAAAAAAACATTAGATCATATCGAGAATGGAAGATATGCGATGGCAGCAGCAGAGTGTAAAAACTCTAGATGGTTTCAGCAAACTCCAAACAGAGCAGAGAGAGTTGCAGAAGTTTTTAACAATTATAGCAAAGGAGAATAATATGCCCGGACATTACGGTAAGAAAAAAGGAATGAAGAAAACTATGAATGGTGCTTTGAAGGGTAAGCAAAAAACTTTACCAACTGCACTAAAGAAAAAAATAATTGCATCTAAAAAGAAAAAGAAAATGGGGAGGGCATAATGGTTAAAAGAGGATTATATGCAAACATAAATGCAAGAAAGAAAAAAGGAATATCACGCAGTAAAAAGAAATCAACTATCAGTCCACAAGCATACGCAAATATGAAAGCTGGTTTTCCTAAAAAGAAAAAGAAGAAGAAGTAATGTCTGAAATAAACATGATGCAAACCACAGGAGATATTGGTACGAAGAATGTTACTATTAACTCTAGTGGTGGTGAGCTATCGGATGTGCAAGCAGGTATAGAATTTATCTTTAATATGCGTGAGCATATAATAGATATTGGTATAGCTACTGTATATCTATTTGTTTGTTACACATTATATTTATGGTTAAAAAAGAGGTTTAGTAATGGCTGACAAACAACCACCTAAAACTAAAAAGTATTATAGATCTACAAAGTCTGGTGCAGGTATGACACAGGCAGGTGTTAAAAAATATAGAAGAGATAATCCCGGATCTAAACTAAAGACTGCTGTTACTGGTAAAGTAAAAAAAGGTAGTGCAGCAGCTAAAAGAAGAAAGTCATATTGTGCTAGAAGTGCAGGACAGATGAAGCAGTTTCCGAAGGCAGCGAAGAACCCTAACTCAAGATTGAGACAAGCAAGAAGGAGATGGAAATGTTAATTATAAACAAAATAAAAAACCTATTTAGTAGAATAAAAAAAAGATTAGTGGGTAAGCTATGTGAGTGTAAAGACAAAGTGATTCCCAAGAAAAGTAAAAGAGGTAGACCTAAAAAGTCTGGTTAATCTTGGTGCCAAAGTGGTGCCAAAATGGTGCCAAACTCCATCATATTAGTATGGGATTCTATCGTGTTCTAAGGCATACAAAACATACGCAAAGCCTTATAAACTAGGACTTTTTATGGTCATAGCTAACGGGTTCGATTCCCGTTGGGGACGCCAACTTTTCTGCACCTTTGAGGGTGCTTGGTGCCAAAATGGTGCCAATCCACCACGGGTAACTTGACTCTACCTGTCAATAATATATACTCTTATTATAAATTAATAGGAGGTCTGAATGCTAAAAGTAACTAAAAGAACTGATAGAAATTCATGGTACGTTTGTGAACGTGCCATAGGTGGTGGTCGTAAATTTTTTAAATGTGAATTAGAAGCTAAAGCTCATGCAGCATCTAGATGGCAAGAGTATTTAAAAGATCAGTATATACCAACTACTGTATCAGGATATAAAGGCATAGCTGAATGGTATGCTTATCAAAAAACTAGATACACACAAGGAGAGTTTCTAAGACAAGAGTTAAGACACAAAGAAAACATTGCTGAAAAATTTGCAAAGATTATTGTGCAAGGTAAAACTATAGAACAATGGGATCTAGACAAACTTGTTACCCATCCAAGAAGTCCTGCTTCTATATCGCAAGAAATAATATCTCAGGTATTATCAATGGACATATCACACAAAACAATGAAGGGGTTATACTACTCGTACAAAAATATATTTACTTTTTTTCATGAGAGAAAGTGGACACATGAGAACGCAATAGGTTCTACAATGTTTCCAAAACAAAAACATGGAGCAGAGGATAATAAAGCTATTCGTATATCAAAAGAAAATATAGAGAAGATAATCAGTTATGCTAAACCAGAATACAAACTTGTAATAAAGTTTGCTGCATTTACTGGTTTAAGACAAGGCGAGTTGAGAGAGTTGCGTTGGAAGGATATAAACTTTGAGAACAACACAATTACTGTATCAAGAAGTATACAATTGTTTGGAACTATTGGTCATACAAAAACTAAAAATGGTCAGAGAATAGTTCCTCTAGTTCCTAGTATAGCACAAGAGTTAAAAGAACTTTGTATGGCTACTGGTAGACCTGATGATAATAAATTAGTATTTGTTGGAAGAGATGGTAAAAGAATATATGGTCAAACTCTTAGAGATAATTTAGATACTGCTTGTTTACTAGGTAAGGTAGCTAGAATAAAATGGCATGACCTTAGACACTTCTATGCTTCTATACTTTTACAAACATACGGAGATGACTTGCATAAAGTAACTAGTTTTATGGGGCATGGTTCTATAGAGATGACTAGAAAAGTATATGGTCATTGGCTAGATGATAAGAAGCGTAATGCAGAAGATGCAGCAAAACTAGATGCAGCATTTACTCTTTAAAAGGATCTTTAGTATATTCAAACTCTTTATAATAATCATAGTTGATAGCCTTGCTTAGAAACATCTGAGCAAGGTTTAACAACTGTTCTTTATTCACAGGCTTTTTATGAAGCTTGTTACCTATAAGAATACTAATCTCTGTTTCTGTTGCCCATATCAGTATGCGTTCCTTTGAACTTGTCAATTTCTGCTCTGGGTATATGCCATCTTCCGCCATCGCCAATCTTATATCCTTTTATAAAACCTGCATTAATAAAGTACCTTAACCTTTTCCTGTTAGTCTCATTAATCTCTTCGCCCCATAATTCTCTAATGGCTTCTGCTGAGTTTAATAATGCTTTACGGGAGAAGTTCATTTGTATCTACCTTTTCTATTGTTGTTTCTTTAGGTGTATTAACAAACAAATTAAAACTAGCAATCTTTGTTGTGTTATATCCTTCACCAGTTCTTTTCTGTATGACTACATTTATTTTAGAATTATTTGTATCAGAGAAATACTCAACCATTCTTTTAGCTAACTCCTCATCCGTTACATTTAACCAACAGCTTGCAGTAACGTGATCATCAACAGTCATATTACTAACAATCTTTATCTTACTATTTCCAAACTCTGGTTTACTCATTCTGCACATCCTTTCATTTTAATGTTTATAAATTGTTTTAAAACTTGGTAACTATCATTGTCTGTCTTGGCATACTCCACTAGGTATTCATTGTTAGCAGCTATCCATTTCTGGAACTCTGCAACAAACTTATACTTGCCTAGTGTCTGCATATTAATATCTCTCCATGCTTCCCAGTTCTCTCTAGGGTGAAAAGATATATCATCCAATGGGTGTTCATCTCTTTTAGTTGTAGATACTTTTTCTTTTTCTTTAATTAATTTAGCAACTACTTTGCTTTCTTGCTTTGTTAATGCTGCAACCATTTCTTCAGCACTAGCAAACTCTGTACCTGCTAGACCACAACTACCTAAAGCTCGACCTATTGCTCCTGTTTCACAATTCATAAGAGCTGAACTTTGATTTATTTTACTACTGTTTCTAAATTCTTCACATGATCCTTTGCCTATAACTCTATCATTAGCATCAACAATACTTGCTACAACAACAACAACTTCATCTGTGTATTTAAATATGTCAGTTTTAATTCCTAAGTTAAGACCATAATGTTTTCTAAAAAGCTCTATTCTATCTTTGACCATAGTATAGCCTTTGCCTTTTATATTTACGCCATGTGTTTGTAACAACTTGGCACATTCAGCCATCACAAGTTTATGATTAATCTGTTCCATACAAACCTGACCAATCTACATAGACGCATCCCATAAGATAGCCAACACTTATCAGCAATCCTGCAATGCAAATGTATTTTATAATTATTAAATTAACTTTATGTTTTTTATGTATTGTAGTATTTTGTATGTGATCCCTTATCAAGTTGAAATTCAGACCTTCATATTCGTTAAGGGATCGTTTTAGTTTTCGCTTCATATTACCTCCATATCTTTTTAGCGTTTTGTAAAACTGTAGGGTTTAAATCTTTCCAACCAAACATCGCACCCCATTGAGGATCACATAGTCTAAGTAAGTCCTCTACATCCTTGGCTGTCTTTAGTAGTCGTTCTCTTCTCTGGCAACTCTCTATAATAAATGCTAGTGCATCCTGTAGTTGATCCTCCGATGGTGTAAACAGTCTGTAACCAACTCTATTTGCATAGACAATCGTAGGTATAGTTTTATTTGTTAAATGCCAGTAGCCTGCAATCTGTGTCATGTGTGCAGGTCTTATCTCTTGCGGTAAACTATTAGCTCTTGGACTACCTGTTAGGTTTCCATCCCATTGCGTTTTAAGTTCTATCATTTTGCTATAGTCAGGCTTGCCATTATACATGAGGTCACAGCCGGGTAGGGGTTTGTATAAATCCACTTCAGCTTCTAATCTATTAAGCTTGTTTTTATTTTGAGCTTCTCTTAATCCTTCTATGGCATGAGTAGCAACTAGATCCATTTCACTAGCTGTGCCTTCATCAGACTTCTTCCATACCATCTCACCCTTTACTTCTTTCTGGGCATACAAAAGTTTTTCTTTGTGTTCTAGTTCTGCTGTTTCTTTGGCGTGATCTCGCCATGCAGGTATCTTGTATTCTCTTAGCTTTTCATAACCCTCTTTTAATGCTTGAGCGTAAGGCATATTATCTAGTAAATGCTTATCGCATATATCCTGTACAATTTTGCCTGAGTGCATCTTTACATTAGAGTCAAAGTATTCCTCTATAGTTTGTGATGCTAAATCTCTATCGCCTTTTATTTCACCTTTAAGAATAGACCAAGCTTTGTTGACTATTACTCTTTTTCTACACTTGTTCCAAAAAGTTTGTCCATCACTACTCGATGGATTACTATGATGAAAATAGTATTTATCCCTTGCATACTTTGGGGTTATCTCTTCTGCCATGTTTACCTCTCTAAGTTAGAGAGACAAAAACTAAGTAACGATAATTTTCATATCACAACATTTAAGAGATTGAACTGCCATAACAACGTGAGATGCCCATTCTATTTGTACGGGGTTAGCATCCTGAGAACTAGTAACATCATAAGGATTAAGCATAGTATATGTTTGGGTATAAGATAAACTGATATTAAAATCCTTTGGTGGTGCGTTTGGAAACAACACACACATTCTTATATCACTACTATCTTTAACTTTAGCCACACACAATCCTCTGAAAGAACCTTCTGATATTTTCTTTTCTTCCATAGGAAGTTTACTAACAAACATAATCCTGCCCTTTTTCCAATCATCATAACTAGCATCATCAGGATATTGAAAGCCTACTAAGTTATCTGGTAATCGCATAGTAGTTCTAGCTATCTTAGTCTCTAATCCCGGCCATGAGTGAACATGGTGTTTATTATCTATCCAACCTCGAATAGATATATCTTGATGCTTCTCACGCCTTGATAATACCTTATCTAAACCAAGCATCTCAGCATAGAAACGATCTGGCTCTACTTCTAGTATTTTAGCGTAAGCATCTGCATCATCTCTATTTACCTGTGTTCTACCATTCATGTGCCTAGAAACAGTTTCAGGTGTACACTTAACTAACTTAGCTAATTTCTTACCTGATATGTTCTTATCTGCTGCTAGTTTTTTTAGAATTGTACTCATCTCTTCTGCATTCACAACCATTTTATTCTCCAATTCTACGTTATCATTAAACAATGTCAAATCTCAAAAAAATTATTTTAGCCTTTGACTCTTAAAGTCAATTATATAAACTATATTCTTAACAGATGCAAATAATTAAAACCAGTTGGTAAATTATAAATGAAGTTAAATGAATACAGAATGAACAAAAAATGGTCTTACGGAAGGCTTGCTATGTTACTCGGTTGTAGCCACGCAACTGTATGCAGACGTTGGTGTTTACCAACTACGCACCCTAACAGTATGATACCTGACCGCAAGTTTATGGCAGCTATATTACGCTTAACAGATGGAGCAGTACAGCCTAATGATTTTTATATGGAATAAATGTATGCATAGACTTTTACTGTCATGTAGTTTGCAGGTGATTCGGTGAGCGAGTATCAAAGACTACGAAAAAGTATGCAATGGCATCCTATCGCTTTTAAAAGACCTAATTCAAATGAGTGGACAGAGATAGAGCCTGATGTAGTGATACAAGCAAGACAAGATTTTGATAGAGGACACATAGATATGTGCCAGAAGAAAGGTGCTAATGGTTATACGCATCTTATGGTGAAGAAAGCACAAGACATGATGAACAAACCAAAGAAACGCAAACCTTATTTTGGGAAGGGTAACTAGTGAAGTATGAGATAGTCATAAAGCTCAATGCCAGTAGAAGGCCAACCCTTGCAGAGCTAAACGACTTTCTCTTTTGCAGGATAAGGGATAACGACTTGAAATATACTGTAAACACCAAGGAAGAGCCTATGGAGTTAAGGAGGGATCATGTCAAGAAACAAACATGACTACTACCCTACACCCTATAGCATTGTAGATACGGTTGTAAGGCTCGTAGACGAGCAATGGGATGTCAATAGGATCTGGGAGTGCTGTGCAGGGGATATGCGTTTCAGTAACGCTCTAGGCAGGAATGACAGGCAAGTCATATCTACGGACATAAGAACGAACCAGAACTTCTACTGGTATAAGGAAACACTAGCCCCGGCATTGGTTACTAATCCCCCTTTTAATAGCATACGAGATTTTATTGATCATGCTTTTGCTATAGGGGTAGAGAAGATGGCACTGGTATGCCCAGAGCGTTTATGGGCGTGTGGTAGAGGGTATGCACAATGGAACAGGCATAGGCCTAGCCATTGGTACAACCTGACATGGAGGGAGGACTATCTCGGTAAAGGTGGCAAGCCGGATAGAGCATTAGCCATAGCAATATGGAACAGGCCACATTCGGAGCAATGCTTGTATCAGGTATTGGATAAACAAACCAAACAAGGAGATTTATATGAATTACATAGCAGCAGTACAAGGCAAGAAGTGGGTGCAGTATAAGATGTACAGGCTTTTTAATGATGTTAAGGCAAGAGGGTATTTGCAAAACAAGTACAAGGATAAGCTTATTGCAATCTATCCGGTGGATAGAGAGTTATGAACTGTTATCACTGTGGAACAGAGCTGATATGGGGTGGGGATCACGATTGTGAGGAGGATGAGGATTATAACATTGTTACTAACCTTTCCTGCCCCAATTGTGAAGCTTTTGTACTGGTGTATTGGGATAAAAAAGCAAGTGAGGATAAGCATGAAGCGTGAAAACACTAGTTATAACTCTCTAGTTAACACTAGTAATAACCAGTTATCTAGAGAAGCAGTAACAACCCACCTAGATTCTTATTGTTTTAAAAGAGAGCTAATGAGAGAAGCTATATATAGCTATATAGTTATAACTAGTAATACTAGTATTAACACTAGTTATTACTTGTTGTCAGATAGGGTTGTCAAGAGGGATTTTGGAAACACTAAGGAATTAGCACGTTTTAAGAGACAGATTTCACTTGTTAATGATTGCAAGTTTGATAGAAACAATCAAGATAGCGAATCACTTGCAGTAAATGTTGAGGATGTACAGAACTTGTTAAGACGTACAACGCTTAACATGAATGCACAATATCGACAGGCAAAGGATAAGCGTAGAAGGATGGATGGTATTGACTGGAGATTGCAAAGAGTGTTTAAAACTTTACGTAGAAGATTAAGCATAGACAGGTATAATGAAACAGTAAAGTATGTGGGTGGGTTATCCAGAGTTGATAAGAGTGATTGGCTAGACGAAGCAGAGGTGTTGTATGAACTCTAGGTTATTAGCAATGAACTGGGATATGCCTAGTATACATAGATTGTATATGGAAGCAGCAACTTCCTTGCATTATCTACCCCCTGTTTTAAGAAAAAAGCATAGTTCGTTATGGCCTAGTTATGCACTTGCAAATTCTTGGAGTGGGTATGGTTATGACAACTCGGTAAGGGTACAGCCTACTACAGAGGATATAACTCGGTTAGAGTTTGCATTGGAACTCGGTTGGGAACTCGGTAAGGAAGATAGAATGGTGCTATGGTATACTGCTCATAGTGCTGTTAATAGAGAACGTGGAGCAAGATGGACTCGGTTGGCTAAGCGGTTTCATTGTGATAGCAGAACTGTCAAAGCCAAGTATGAAAAAGCCCTTATCAGAGTTTACTATCTCATCAAAGGGCTTCAGAGTTAAGCTTTGTTATTCTATTATACTTGATATATATAAACACCATTGCATATCAGGGTTTTCAGCCATATCCCATAACAAAACACATTTATTTTTTTTAGAATAATATTGAAAACATATCAAAGCATCTAGTTTATTATTACTATCATACCAAAGCATAGTTCCTTTATTATCTTTACCAATATGATTTATACTACCTTTATGTAGTTCAAACCTATCTGGTTGTTTATGATAAAAACTTGCCATGCTTGTATGATGTAAACTTTCTATGTCTTTATCTGGTATATCAATTATCATCTATTCCTCCTTGTTTTGTTCTAGGTATTCATCTATTACTGTTTTCATCTGCACCAGTATTCCTGCCAAGTGATTACCCTCTATAGTTTTGAGTATAGGATCTTCTTCTATATCCGCTACAAGATCAATAAATCTATTTTGATAATGTGATATTCTTTGTTCTATTAAATCTATAACCATCTATTCCTCCTTCTCTAGTTGTGTCATACATTCCTTTTTAGCTCTAGCTACTTCTACCTCTGTCATGTTGTTAGCTATAGACTCGGCTAGTTCTACCGCTTGTTTAGACTTCTCTTCTGTTGCAGCGGTTATAGATAGCTTAAGAGCTAACACAAGGGCTTCATGGTTGTTTTTAGGTTGTTGCATTTTCATTCTCCTTTACATTTTCCAAATAAGCATTTGAGTAATTATCTGGGTCTATATACAATTCTCCTTCTATACTTAAACCTGCCTCATCTTCTAAAATCTTTCTAGCTTCTTGTTCTGTATTAGCTACAATTTTATATTGATATGTAGCTTGTACACTAAATAAAAATTCTTTACTCATTTTCAATCTCCCTATTAATTTTTTGTAATACTTCACCTAAATTATTATTTTTAAGTTCACAAAGTAATTTTATGCTATCGTCAGCTACAGAAAAATCTTGTTCTCTCCATTCTTTTTCTTGCTCCTTCCAATCTTTAACATCTTCATCTGTACCAAAAGATATAGTATATTTGTTATTTTCGTAAACTTTTCTAATGTATATTTTACTCATATTTTAATCTCCTGAATATTTATATCTAAATAATCTGCCATTAAGTATCTTAGTTCTGTGTAGCAATCATCACAAAGTAAAAGATTAGATGCTCTGTTTTCCATATCTTCTGGGTATGCTTCATTAGAGCAACCTTCTTTTTGACATTTAATTTTTTTACTCATTTTTAATCTCCTCTATTATTTCTACTTCTTCTATATCATAATTTAAATCTGCAAGATTAAGTGTTTCTTGCACCATTTCTATAGCTTCTTCTTCACTAGATGCAGTTACATTTTGTGTATCATTAATGGATATTTTATACTGTTTTTTCATTATGCAACCCTCCTTAAAATTCTAGTATTTAATTTATTGTTAAGCATACCGCAGTATATATCATTGGCATAAACTCGGTTAGAAATAGTTATCTTGTTAGAACTCGGTAAAGTTCCTATATAATAACTCCAAAAATCTCTGGCTTCCTCGCTTTTAAGAGCAAAGGAAACCTGAGAACTAGACTCGGTTATAATAACGTCAATACTCATTAGCTAACTCAATTTTTTTAAGTAAATTTTTATTACTCCAATCAAATGTTTTATTATTCCAACCATTATAAGCTTCACAATAGATAGTATTTAAATAATATAATTCTACTTCCTGATATTCTTTATTATCTATAAATAACCAATCATTAACTATTTTATATTTTGTTTTGTTATTAATTGGCATATCATAAGCAGAGACTCCTCTATTACCAAACCAATCAATTATATTGTTTATATTCATAAACCAGACCTCCATATAATGTTATCAGCAAATTGCTAACGACTAGCCCGAAGGCTAGTTTCGTCTATTCAAGACTCGTCAGGTTAGCTAAAGTTGGTTATAAAATGCAGAGCAAAAAACCCCAACCAGAACACACACCATAAAAAGGCGAATGATACAAATAATTTAATGTAAATCATTATGCAACCTCTTCATTAAAGAGTCTTTTGTCATAGCTGTATTTATAAGCAAGCTTTTGAATATTATAATCTAAATATATTGATTGATTTGTAGCGGTGCGACCCCACCATGATTCAAAGTCTGTTTTAAGTATTGGCTCACCTTGTTCCTCTAGCTTATCTGTTAGCCATACAGAACAAACCCAATGCTCAAAAACTTCTTGCATATCTGCTCCGTTGTCCTTTAGCTCCTCTATTTCTTCTGGGGTTGTTACGTCATATTCATATTTAAGCATAGCATCACTTTTATAAAAATTAACGTAGTCGTCATAATCAAAGACTTGTTTTTTTAATAACTCATTTACTAAATGAGATTGACAACAATGAACGTGCCTTGATATAAATTCTCTTGTTATCTCTTGCATTGTTCCGTTATCAATCTCTCTAAATGCTTTCTTGTTTTCTTGTTTCATTTTCAGACCTCATATTAGTTAATAATGTATTTAATATATATAATTGACACTTACTGTCAAGGTAATTGATTATAACTGATAATAACTGTTGCTAATGCTACGAAAATCAAGTAATTTTCTATAAAATAGCAATAGCTATTTATTCAAGTTATCTAGTATATTCACAACCAATTAGAGAGTCAGACCTCTTTATTAGGTAACTTGATTCGTTTTATATTATGGGTTGGGTAGGTCTTTTGTCTGGCTCAGCTACGCATGAGTCCCAGTTTTGTTTTTATATTTATATAGGGTGTGACGGGTAACATACCCGTAGTATAATACTAGTATTCTAGGCTTTGCGTGGTGTTGGTGCTATTTTGGTGCTGATCCTATTAGCTTTTTTTGAATCCGCAGACACCCACGACCCCAAAAACTAGGGTCGGTCATATACGTATATGTATTACTAGAAAAGGAGAGTGTCTTGCCCACACACATCGAAATACCCTATACACCAAGACCCCTCCAAGCAAAACTCCACGCTGAGTTGCCGAAACACCGATGGGCGGTACTGGTAATGCACAGAAGGTGGGGTAAGACTGTGATGATTATCAATCATCTATTAAGAGAAGCAATACTAAATTCTAGACCTAATCCAAGATATGCGTATATAGCACCTACTTACAGGCAGGCTAAGAGTGTTGCATTTGACTATTTAAAAGATTTTTCTAGGAAGATCCCTAATGTAAAGTTTCATGAAACGGAACTACGGATAGATCTACCTAACGGAGCAAGGATAAGTTTGCTCGGAGCAGAAAACTATAATAATTTAAGAGGGCTATACCTTGACGGATGTTGTATCGATGAAACGGCAGACATCCCAGAAGCGGTATTCCCTGAAGTAATACGACCTGCATTATCGGATAGGAACTCTAAAGAGAAGCCTACCTTTTGTTATTTCATAGGTACACCTAGAGGACATAATGCGTTCTTTGACTTATACGAGCAAGCTACAAAAAGTAAAGACTGGTATAGCGTAGTCTATAAAGCATCAGAGACAGGGATAGTTGATCAGGAAGAATTAGAAGCTGCACAGACTATGATGACACCAGATCAGTATGCACAGGAATTTGAATGTAGTTGGGTAGCTAATGTACCCGGCTCAATCTATGGCAAGTACCTAGAAGAAGCAATGGAAGATAAGCGTATTACCAAAGTACCGTATGACCATTCCTTGAAAGTAGATACATACTGGGATCTAGGAATAGGCGATAGTACAGCGATATGGTTTGCACAAAATGATGGGCGTGCCATTAATGTCATTGATTATTATGAAAATAGAAATGAGGGGTTGCCCCATTATGTGGATGTACTGCAAAGAAAAAAGTATTTATACGGAGATCATATAGCACCCCATGATATAGAAGTACGAGAGCTTGGCTCTGGTAAAAGCAGAAGAGAAGTAGCCTACGACCTAGGCTTAGACTTTAGGGTAGCACCAAAGCTACCATTAGAGGATGGTATACACGCAGCACAAATGTTAATACCTCGTTGTTGGTTTGATAGTGAGCGTTGTAAGCTAGGTCTGGATGCACTAAGGCATTACCACAGAGCCTATAATGAGAGAACAAGAAGTTTTAGAAATAGTCCAGTACATGATTTCTCTAGTCATGCAGCAGATGCCTTTAGGTATTTAGCTGTAGGCCTTAAAGAAAGAAGCAACTGGAATCAACCGATGCCAAGAGCTGCATCGAGTAATTATAATCCATTTACACATACAGGTGAATTATGAGTTTTTTAAGTCCCAAGATACCTACACCACCACCACCTCCTCCTGCTCCTCCACCACCTGCCATTAAACCGGTAGAGCGTGCAGAGATAGATAAGGAAGAGACAAGGTTAAAAAGAAGAAAAGGGGTAAGGGCTACCATGTTGACAGGATCAGCAGGTTTAACTACCGATGATGATTCTAGTTATACACCAACATTATTAGGAGGAAGTTAAGATGGGTTCATTTATAAATAGACCTTCTTCACCACCGCCACCACCAGCACAACCTGCACCGGTAGTACAACCAAGAGCAGCAGTACGAGCTAGCGATGATAGCCCAGAGTATAGAAAGAAAAGAAAAGTATCTGGTGAGCGAGCAACCATATTAACAGGAACGCAAGGGCTAACAGCAAGTGGAGATAGCACTTCTGTAAAAACCCTATTAGGAGGATAGATGGCTGACGATAAAAAAGCAGTTGCAATTATGCACCAGTTCAAAACCTTAGTAGATCAGAGGAGTTCGTGGGAATCTCACTGGCAGCAGCTTGCAGACTTTATAAGTCCTAGAAAAGCAGACATAACCAAGAAGCGAACCTCTGGTGATAAACGCACCGAACTAGTATTTGATGGTACAGCTATTCATGCAGCAGAAATGTTATCTGCTAGTTTGCATGGGATGCTAACCAATCCTAGTTCTGCATGGTTTAGCTTACGTTTTAAGAATAGAGAATTAGACGGGGATGACGAAGCAAAGGAATGGCTAGAGGGTGTTACTGATGTGATGTATAGCTCTATTAATAGATCCAACTTTGCCGAAGCAGTCCACGAGATGTATTCTGATTTAGTAGTCTTTGGTACAGGAGTTATGGGTATTGAAGAGGATGAGCAAAACGATTTACGATTTAGCACTAGGCATATAGGAGAATGTTACCTAGCCGAAGATGCAGAAGGTAGAGTAGATACCGTATATAGAAAATTTAAGATGACCTGTATTGCTATGCGCACTATGTTTGGGAACGACAACCTCCCTCCAAGATTACAGAACATGGCAAGGAATGAGCCTTATAAGGAAGTGGAATTACTGCACGCTGTGTTTCCAAGAGAAGCCTATGATATTACACAGCTTGATACAAAGAATAAACCTTTTGCAAGCGTGTATATCGATCCACATGATAAGATTACCATATCGGAAAGTGGGTACGATGAACTGCCTTATGTATGTCCAAGATTCCTCAAAGCTTCTTTTGAGCGTGGTTATGGCAGATCTCCGGCTATGACCGCATTAGCTGATACAAAGATGCTCAATAAGATGGCTGAGGTAACGATCCGCTCTGCACAGAAACAAGTAGATCCTCCTCTGATGCTCCCGGATGATGGATTTATGATGCCAATAAGAACTGTGCCGGGTGGATTAAATTATTATCGTTCTGGTACAAGAGATAGAATAGAACCATTGAATATAGGAGCAAACAATTCACTAGGCTTGAATATGGAAGAGCAGCGAAGGAATGCCATACGATCTGCATTTTATGTAGACCAGTTAATTCTATCGCAAGGCCCACAGATGACAGCTACCGAAGTAATCCAGAGAACAGAAGAGAAGATGCGATTACTTGGCCCGGTCTTAGGTAGATTACAAGCAGAGATGCTACAGCCTTTGATTGAGCGTTGTTATAATGTATTAGTGCGTAACAAGAAGTTTGCACCTGCACCAGAGTTCTTAGCGAATAGCGGAGTAGAAATAGAATATATCTCACCATTAGCCAAAGCTCAAAGACTAGGCGATGTACAATCTGCAATGCGATTGTTTGAGATGCTTGCTCCATTATCGCAAGTCAATCCTACTGTATTTGATTATGTGGATATGGATGGTCTAGCTAAATATATTATTAAAGTATTAGGTGTTCCTGCATCTACTATTAAGAGCGATCAACAAGTTGCACAAGAGCGAGAAGCAAGACAACAACAGCAACAACAAATGGCAGAACAACAAGAAGCTCTACAGACAGCCGAAGCTGCCGGTAAAGCTGCACCTGCATTGAAAGCGTTACAATAATGACAGAGCATGATTATAAATTTGTATTTCAGTCCGATGAAGGACAAAAGGTACTACAGGATTTACGAGAGCGTTTCTATGATAGAGAAACTTTTGTAAGGGGAGAGCCAGATACTACTGCCTACAATCAAGGGGCTAGGGGTGTCTTGTTCTATATTTATAGACAACTAGAAGATTTTAAACCATTAGAAGATATGGCAAAAGACAAATGAAAAAAATCACAAAAAATATCATGAAAAAAATATCAGAAGAAATGGCTTCTGGTAAAAGTCTTGTCAAGATATGTAAAGATCATCCAGAGTTTCCATCGTATAGAACGATTACGAGAGCAGTACAAAAAGATGAAGAGATGTGGGAGATTTATAGAAGAGGAAGAATACTACAAGCAGAATGGTATAGCGATCATTTAGCAGAACTAGCCACTAGCCCTTTACCAGAAAGTATGGATGCTAAGTTTTTAAATGCAGAAGTACAGCGTAGAAGATTAGAAGTAGACACATTAAAGTGGACACTAGCAAGAATACAACCTTATGGCATCCGAGACAAAAAAGAAGATGCCGGCAATCAAGGAGCAATTACCTTGTCATGGTCAAATGGCAATGTAGAAATATCGGATAACAATAACAAAGGAGAATAACACATGGCTGAAGAACAACAGGTAGCGGAAGCTCCAGTAGAAACTGGGCAAGCTCCGTCTGAAGATTGGAAAGCAAGCTTACCAGACGATATAAAAGATAATCAATTAATACATAACTTAGAAAGTGTAGAAGCATTAGCTAAAACAGCAATCCATGCACAGAGTATGGTAGGAGCGGATAAAGTTCCTGTGCCGGGTCGATGGGCAAATGATACGGATTGGGATAATGTCTACACCAAACTAGGTAAACCTGAAAATGCAGAAGGCTATAAGCTAGAAGTAAAAGAAGGTGTTAAAGTAGATAAAGATATAGAAGGGTGGTATCGAGGACTAGCTCATAAAGCAGGTCTCAACGATAGACAAGCAAATACTATTTTTCAGGAATACATGGCAAAGGAAGCAGAACTACAATCTGCCAATGCTCCACCTAGTGAAGAACAACTAGAAATAAAAAGAGGAGAAGCAGAACTGTCCTTAAAAAAAGAATGGGGTAAGGCATACGATAATAAAATGAAGGAAGCAAGAAACGTATTAGAAGAATTTGCTCCGAAAGAATTTGATCAACTAATAACGCAGGAAGGATTACCATTAGGTAACGATCCTGCATTTATAAAAACACTAGCCAACATAGGATCTTACATCAAAGGGAAACTAGGTGAAGATAAAATGATTGGCGGAAAACAGGAACAGCAGTATACACCTGCTGATGCTGAAAAAGAAATTGCCGCCTTGCGTGGCGATCCTCGTGATGGAGGGGCATACTGGGATAAAAAACATCCTGATCATTTACGAACTGTACAACAAGTGCAAGAGTTAATGGAGTATATGCACCCTGAAGAGGAATAGAATTTACAGAAGATCGTAAAGTAAGATAAGCGAAAGCCCTTACCGGTAGCACCGACAGCTAAAGGTGATTAACCTTAAATATAGAAGTGTCCTGCGAAAGCAGGGTAGCAATTTGTTTTCTTAATATTATTAACTATTACAAAGGAGAGCGTTATGAGTACGCAAATTACAACAGCTTTTGTAAACCAGTTTAGCAGCAACATTACCATGTTAAGTCAACAAATGGGTTCTCTATTAAGAGAAGCAGTTGATGTGGAAAGCGTTACTGGTGAGAAAGCTTTTTTCGATCAAGTAGGTTCAGCGACTGCACAAGTCAGAACCTCAAGACATGGTGATACTCCGTTAATATTAGCGGCCTAAGTAAGTAATTACTTTTGAAAAATTCGGTTAATTCAGGGAAACTCTCTAGTAGACAATCCTGAGCCAAGCCCTTATAGGGAAGGTGCAACGACTATCCAGAAATGGAGTAGAGATCAAGCGATTTCGAAAAGCCGAACATCCTAATAGGATGATGATATAGTCTTATCTTGCAGGCAACTGTAAGCAGCGAAAGCGGAGAAAGTTAGCGACTTTCTTGAAAGTATTGTAATGGAAACACCACACGCTAGAAGAATGGTAACAATGGCAACTTATGAGTATGCTGATTTAATTGACGATCCAGATAAAGTCAGACTACTTGTAGATCCAACTTCAACTTATGCAAGAGCAGCAGCGATGGCTTTAGGGAGATCCATTGATGATATTATTATATCAGCCGCAACTGGTTCTGCTAGCACAGGTAAAGCTGGAACAACATCCACAGCACTACCATCTGGACAGAAGATTGTTCATGCAAGTGGTGGTCTAACTAAAGCAAAACTAATATCTGCTAAGAAGATATTTGATCAAAATAG
>VMHT01148836.1_pt1 | contig 21030 bp, 20 predicted proteins | sample 4693611 | NCBI WGS metagenome assembly VMHT01 (sample SAMN12280063, study PRJNA550983) | marine metagenome | isolation source: seawater sampled from same location over 5 years 0.02-0.2 micron viral filtrate | place: USA: collected off the coast of southern California halfway between the port... ...
GCATGTCTATGTCAACAACAAAATTCGTTCCTGTGATCGTCTCGGAATTCGATCTACGCACATTGAACTTCCAGAGGATACACAAGAATCCGTTGTTGCTGATTATATCCGTTCAATGAATCAACAAGAAGACCTTCACGGCATCCTGATTCAATCACCATTGCCAAAGCACATGAATGAGGAAGCATTGACCGAATTGATTGATCCACGAAAAGATGTTGACGGTTTCCATCCCGTTAATTTGGGTCGATTAGTTCAAGGCCGTAGTGACGGCATGGTACCGTGTACACCTTCGGGAGTCATGGAGATGCTTCGATGGGCCAAGGTCGACATGACTGGGAAAAAAGCAGTCGTTCTCGGACGTTCGTTCAATGTTGGAATGCCTCAAGCCCTCTTATTGGCGGCTCGTGGTGCAGATGCTACGGTCACAGTCGTTCACTCACGAACAAAGGATGCTCAATCAGAATGTCTGCAAGCAGACATCATTGTAGCCGCCGTAGGTCGACCAGAAATGGTTCAACCCGATTGGGTCAAAGAAGGGGCAATCGTTGTTGATGTAGGCATCAATCGAATTGAGGATTCCACGCGTGATCGTGGTTGGAGGCTTGCTGGTGATGTTCATCCAGATGTTGCATCCAAAGCCTCCCTCCTTTCTCCTGTACCCGGTGGTGTTGGCCCCATGACAGTGGCGATGCTAATGGCAAATACGGTCACTGCTGCAGAACATTTGAGTTCATGATGTGAAGTTATGGAGCAACGAGCACCTCGAACTGCGGCATTTGCTTCAACAGTTGCTACGATGTCCTTGTTCGCATTACTTGTTAATTCATTGCTTGGGAAGTACCCAGGTCGAGAGGGTCAACGGGTTCTCTTTCAACCGCTCTTTAATGGATTTTTAACAGGCACGAAAGAGGACTATTGGGCTTCAACAGGTTGGTCCCAGCAGGAATGGATTTGGCTCACAGCCACCATTTGTCTCGGTATAGTTGTGATATGGGGTAGGAGTGAAAGGCCAGTACCTGAACTTCCACAACGTCGTTCTGTTGAAGAACAGATTGCAGATTTTGAATCGGCTTCAACACCCATTGCTACCCTACAAACAAGTGCAGTTACAGAAACGACATCGTCGATCATATCGTCAATAGTTGGGGAGAAGATGTCGATTGATTCTCAGCGAGTTGAATCTGCTGCGGCTCTCCTTTCGAGTGGTGAGTTGGGTTCATATGCTGCATCTGTAGTTACTGAGCGAAACTCGGATATTGAATCCAGAACGTTTGAGTCCGAACTTCAACCACAAGCTCAGAAAGAGATCGTCCAAGAAAATCGCGACTTCGTATCCGATGGTCCAGCATACATTCCCTTGCCTGGTAAAGAAGAGCAGGAAGAACCTCCTCAACCAATACGAAGTCCAGACTTAGAATTTGTTTCAGATGGCCCCGCAAAAATCCCATTGCCTGATCTTCCAGATTTGGATGAAGAACATACCCCAAGCGCTCCACTTCTCCCTTCGTTGGATGACTTGTTTGAACAAAACGAAGGTATTCCTGATATGCCAAATTTGGATGATTTGTTTTGAAATTGAATGGAGAGATTCAAAACGGTGGACTGGGGGGAAGAAATGATGTGGAGTTCTTCTATCGATTTGCATTGCCACACCACACACAGTGATGGCTCACTTTCCGTTGATGATCTCGCCGACGAAATGGCAAAGCAACAAGTGAGAGTTTGGTCACTGACTGATCACGATACCATTGCTGGGTGGGACGAGGCCAAATTGGCCGCTGCAAAGCGGAACATTACGTTCGTACCAGGCGTTGAATTAACGTGTGATGTCGAATTGCCTTGGGATGACACAATTCTCGAAGCGAGTTCAAGAAATCGTCCACCTTCATCGTGGCACCTACTCGCCTATTTCCCATACGAACCGATCGCAGATGGGCTCGAGAAATTTGAGCAATGGCTTTCTCCTTTGCAAGATGATCGGGTCCCTCGGATGTTGGAAATTATCGACAAAGTCAACGCCTTTGGAATGAAAATCGATGCAGAAGATGTACTCTCACGGGCAAAAGGAAGTGTAGGTCGCCCTCATCTTGCTATGGCGATGGTCGATGCAGGATATGTTGCAACCATCGACGAAGCATTTGAGCAATGGTTGGGTGACGGAAGGCCATGCAATGTAGAACGACCAAAACCCTCTCTCGCTGAAGCAACAGCATTGGTCCACGCTGCTGGGGGTATAACCTCACTTGCCCATCCTCGATATTATGGGGTTGAGTATGAAACGCTGATTCAACATTTGAAGGCATCAAACGTGGATGCCATTGAAGCATTTCATCGAAGTCAGAGCGATGATGAACGTCATCGAATTTGGACACTTGCAGACCAGTATGGTCTTGGAGTCACGGTTGGTTCCGACTTCCATTCCTTCAACGGCGGGCATCGACCGGGTCACATGCCGGTCATCATCAAGAGTTTGCCTGAGTTGATTTCATCGGCATTATCCGATGGAGAATAAGTGCAAATTCGAATAGGAAAATCACGGGTATTGAGACGAGGAACAGCGAAAGCGGATCGGGTGGGGAGAAGATAGCACCCATCACAAATGCTGCAAACCAGATGTGCTTCCGATAGGAGGTCAGAACCCTTGGTTCAACCATTCCAACCCGCAAAGCGAGAAGTGTCAAGACAGGCGCTTGGAAACCAATGGCACTTGCAATGCAAAGGTTGAGAATGAATCCGATGTAAGCCTCCAGCCTCCATTGCGTTGAGAGACCTGCTTGTTGTGCATCGTTACTGAGATATTCAAACAACATCGGAGTTAACAATTCCCACGCATAGAGTATTCCTGCGACAGCAAGAAGGAGGCTGGAGATTACAGCCACGACAAAGGAAAAACTTGGCTTCGGTGGGCGAATCTCCAACTCCTTGAAACGTTCGATAACAAAGGGGTGTCGAACGCCTCGTAGCGTTGTTTCCGTAATGAGTAGCATCAAAGCCAACAGCAAACCAAAACTTGCAGAGAGCTGTATTTGGAGCATGAGAAACTCAACGGGGGATGTGACAATCACATTGACATCATCCGGTAATCGTTGTTCTTCAATAAGCCAAGAAACGATCGATTTCGCAATAGGAAAACCGATGACAAGTCCTGCAAGGAAAAGACCCCCTAGTGCAGTTGCTCGTTTACGTAAATAATCACGAACAGAGTTGAGGAGTTGGCCTCCTGGAGACTCCATTAACTCCGAAACGGCATCCTCCAAGGTAGGTGATGACGCCATGTCACTCCGAAGAGATGGTTCCCAATAAGTGAATGCTCACTCTTCTTCCCATTTGTGTGAGGGTAATGCATCAAACCAACTCCGGCCATTTTGATTCAGTCGATACAAACGATAGAATACAAATCCAGTAATGTAGAGCGAAGGCAGAGATAGTGCCGCGGCTTCGGTCATTGAATTCTCTGAGTTCTCATAACTCGAAGTCACCTTTACCTCAAGGATGTCCTCTTCACCAGGGTGGTGTAAGAAGATGAATGTATAGACATAAGGTGAATTAAGAGTTAAATCCACGCTTTCGTTTGGCAGTAAGGTCGCTGTACAAGCAACGGGTTGAGTGCAATGGTAATCTGCAAGAGCCTGCATCTTATCCCAATCTATACCAAAATCTACAAACCCAGTTTCTGCAAGATTGACTGTAATGATTGCATACTCAAGAGGTATTGATTCATCAAGATTTGCGATTGTCGTTGTAGCGCTATACTTTGGATTCATTTCTGCGATAATATCCTGTACAGTGTCACCTGCGCCGAGACGGAATGAGGGCTGGTCTTCGTTTGTTGAATCCTGATGGTTCACCGCACCCATGATTGCTGCGAAGAGGATGAGAAGAATTGTCCCTTCAACCATGATGTGCTTTCGGACTTTTTGCCGTGTTACACCCTTGAACATGGAACCGTAGTCGTTGCGTAGTCGAGGTTGCAGATGGTGAATGAACAATGCTCCAATTCCACCTACAATCATTCCTAATGGGATGTCAATGATCCAATGAATTCCAAGGTACAGGATAGCGAAAATGAACATGATCGTATTAATGAGAATAAACATGTGATAGCGATAATGTCTCCATTCCTTCATTGGGATTCCCTTCGATTTAACATGAAGATAATTCAACATCAGAATTCCAAATGGAATAGCGACGTGCAGCGATGGAACGGCGTTGTCCAATGGGTCGTGTGTGGCATAAAATGTTGAATACCATCCATCATGATACAGCAATGCATCCATTCCAGGAATCCATGACGAAGTAACTTCGACATTGAAGAAAAGGTAGTATGGAACGGCGATAGCATAGATGAGAAGATAGTTGAGTGTGACTTTGTCAGTCATGTCTCGGTCGCTTGTGTATGCATAATAGACGGTGGTCACGTAGATCAGGAAGAGATAAACGAAGAGGTAATGAAAATTCAGAAAGGTCGTCAGTGCATCGTTTTCGAACGTGCTTTGTATCCAATGGACGATATTTCCTTCAAGACCATGAACTGAATCAGTCCAATGACCCACACGCTCCTTGATTGGTTCGTTGAGTCCATCGGTCAGGTTTTTCCATCGAATGATGATGATGTATCCCATTGCATGAAGATAGTAACGTTGCTTATGGATGGTCTTCAACCAACTTCCATATTTGACTCGAGATTCCTTGTCATGAAGTGAAAAAATGGAACATATGACTGGAGTCAAGAACAGAATCATGCTCATCATGACTGTCCAAGGACTCATGTTTGGGGCCCGATGGTTGCCCATATAGAGGTTCTCCGTCATGGAGTCTGTACCTCAGCGATTCAAACAATTTGTACGTATAACGGAGTTCAAGAACCATCGTTGACTGGATTTGACGAAGCCGATGTACCAAGCAGCCCCCGAGAACACTCTTGCAAGTCTCGTTCACGGTATGGACATGTTCGACGCCATCGAATTCGATATCCGACTCACAAAGGATGGACAAGTTGTGATTCATCACGACCGTTCTGTCTCTGTGGACCGGTCAGGATTTGAGAACCGTTCGCCTTATGTTGAGGATTGGGAACTTGATGAACTTCTCGAATTGGGTTTCTGCTCCCTTGAGATGTTACTTGAACATAAATCCATTCGGAGAGCAGTGAATGAACAGGGGAAAGTGTTGGTCGTTGAATCAAAACGTCCAAGCTTGAAGGTCAAGAAAAGTGGAGGCTGGTTTGAGAAGAATAAGCACGATGCTCACATGGGAAAGACCATGCAATGTGCTGAACAACTTTTGGATCAGTATGACGTACCAAAACAATCGACTGTTCATTATGCATTCCATAAGTCGATGAAAGATGCGACAACATTGGGTGATGTTCAACGAAGTTGGTCAACGTTGTTGCCAACAATCCGCCCATTTGGAGGGCGAAGGACGCATCGATTCTTGGCTCTGCCAGAATATGTTTTGACTCCGTTTTCTCGATTGATGCGGAAGCATCAGAAGAATGGGTCTCCAATGATGCCATGTGTGATTGAATACCTTCAGTCACCAACAAATATGGTTCCCTTGGGAAAGACTGTTGGATTGAGAGGTCAACAATTGAAGCGCCTCACCATGATTCGCGAGGGATTTCCGGTTTATGTTTGGCCAGTCAAGCCCTCTATTGAACACGCTGTCCTCAGTGCAGGTCTTTCCGCATTAACTGATGAGAGTGATCCTCGTTTAACTTGGCTTCCAAGCGGTCATGCTCGATGGAATCAACCTGCAACCTTGCCCTTGGATGAACGACAACGTCAACATCTCGACAATGCAACACAAGAAAATCATCTCCAGATACTGAAAGAATTGCAGGACGAGGTGGTTCCATGGAAGGAGTGCGACAAGTCTCGGAAACGTGACCTTCTTTCGTTTTGGAGAACGAAATGGCAATGGTCGCGTTCTGTTGATGAACTCTTGGGCGATGAAGATCGCAGTGGGAGTATGCCTTGGGAAGTTGTTCGAATGATCGGCCACCGAGGTGCAGGTAAAACGAAGCGCCCTGTTCTTTGATCATTCGTCTTCTTTGAACTCGGCGAGATGGTGCTTAGCATCATGTCGCAAGAACGGAGCATAGAGCGTAGGTAACAACGTCACACTGGAGACCATTGCAAGACTAATCGCTACAATGAATACTTGACCAAACAATCGGAGAGGAAGGAGTCCAGAGAAGTTGAGAATCGCAAAACCTCCTGCTGTACTGATTGCTGCTCCCAACATTGCACGCCCTGTAGTCGCTGTAGTTTTCGAAGTCCATTGTGCAACACTCTTTTCTGGATGTAATTCTACTTCTTCTTCTAAACGAATCACATAATGAACTGCATAATCGACTCCTAAACCAAGAGCAAGTGCGCCAATGGTAACTGTTTGGGAATTCAATTGGTACCCAGCAAGGCCCATAATACCGTAGACCCACATGACCACCGTGATCAGCGGGATCCAAATGACAACTCCACGCAGTACTGCCTGCTGAACGTTTTGTGTACGAACGAATTGGATGATGATCAAGACGAATAAAATCGTAAATGCAACAATGGCTGTTGAGGTAATTGCTGAGATGGCAACATCAGCACTGATTTGAGCAAGAATGAGTGCACGTCCACTCAACTCCATCGAAAATGCTCCCGCAACAGTTTCGGATGCATCGGAAAGGGATGCTGACAACGCCTTCTCGAAATCGACTGTGGCTTGCCAGTCAAGAGTATTGGCTTGGAATGAGATGATGGTCTGTTGCCCGTTTGTGTAAAGCAATGAATCAACAAGATCACGTCCCGATGAGTTTTCAAGGAGATACGATTCAAGTTGTTGGAACCCTTCATCGCTGTTTAGGTTGTTCATCAGTCCATCCAAAACAGGGTTTCTTGCACGTTCAGATTCAAGAGTATCCCATAGCCCTGTAGGAACTCCAGTTACTCCATCAGTGGCGAGAAGGGTGTCGATTGCAGTATTGTATGCAAGGATACCTTCGGCAGACACGATGTCTCCCTCAAGAACGACATACAACGGTGTTGGACTGCTTTGGAATTTTTCAGCGATCATGAGGAAATCCTGAACCACTTCAAGCGAGTCATCAAATTGATCTGCTGTATCGAACCCGACCTCAAGAGTGCTCATTCCGTAAGCCATAGGAAGCGATAGCAAAATGGCAACGATGACGACAAGAGCTGGTCGGTGTTCTGCCATATTGCCAATTGAAGCGGTTAGTTTCGTCTCGTTCATGGCTCCGGATTTGGCCAATGGAAGTGCTTTCATTGGTAAAGAAGTCATCAAGGCAGGGAGCAGTGAGATGCTTAGGACATAAATTGCAAACAGGCCAACAGCAATGACGGTCCCAAAGTTGACCAAGAACATCTGCGATGAAAGTCGGAAGGATAGGAAACCGACCATGTCTGTGAAGATGGCTATAACCAGTGCTGCAGAGGTGAGAACAGCACCAGTGCGGATTGCCTTGGCTCGGAGTTCCTCATCAAAATCCTTCAGAGTTGTACGCCCTTGAGGGTCATCCCTCTCCATATCCTGCATCACTTCACGAATACGAGTTACAACGTGGATTCCGTAGTCAACACCGATGGCGAGCAAGAGAATAGGGATGCTGTTCATCGCTGCATTGAAGGTTAACTGAAAAATCCCTGCAACCCCGTAAGTCGCTGCTATAGCGAGGACAGTTGATCCGATAACGTATGCAGTATCGCGTACAGATCGGAACTTGATGTACAACAGTACCGTCAAGAATACCAATGCTAGCGAGGTAAGGATTCCAATTTCCTTACCAATGTTCGAGTTCTGCTCGTACTGGAATGCAGAGAAAGAAAACACGCGAAGCTCTTGGTCTTGTGTTTGATTTTTCAAATCAACAATGAAGGTATCAGTCCATCCAACAAGAAGTTCCTGAACGTCGCCGATGATTGAGGCGTTCTCATAGTTCTCGGCGTCCGTTGAGACAACTAAACTGATCAAGATTGGACCGTCACTCTGCCAAGGGTTTGCTTTGTCTTCCGCAGGCATTGTTGCGATGATGTTTCCTAGATGGTCGATGTTTTGCAGTCCTATGTACGTTCCGAGAGTGCCTTGGAGTGGTCCAGTTGTGGCAGACACGGCACCGATTTCAGCAGGATTTGTTCGGCTGTCTTGCAAGCCTTGGATTTGACCAAGAAGAGCACCTAGTTCGTCAGTAATGTTGGATCTATTGTCTATTCGTGATTGCCAATCGATGACGTTTCCAGGATTCCAATCACGTAACTCTTGTGCAGTCGGTGCCACTGGAGATGGGATTGCATCGATGGAGAGTTGCAGATCATTGAGTGCATTTGTGAAGTTTTCTTCACTTGCAATTGTCACATTTGCAAGATGTAACGATAGATCATCACGCCATGCTTGTGTTGTTATCGGGTCTTGTGTTGTTAGCCAAAACAAGGCAGACCCTGCTGGTCCGCTGGTAGCGCTCCCACCAAACAGAGGCTCTTGGTACGAAAGAAACAATTCAGTGCTTGATAATTCAGCTTCGATGTTGGCAAATTGAACCCATGTGTCGGATGCTTCCATATCGCCTTGTTCAATTTCATCAATGACTCGAATGAAATCCAAAGAGGCCTGGTACCTGTCTTCGATTTCATAGAGAAGTTCGGTAGTATCGTTTTGGGGATAGAATGCGTCTTCACTGTTGTCGAAGTTGATGAATTGAGCCATTGACGCCAGTGCAAGTGTGAGGATAAGAATCGATGCAATGGTTGCTTTCGGCCGAGTTACAGAGTATGTTGTCAGGGTGTTGAATGGGTTCTCCATAGCGACAACTGCTTTAGTTCAGGTATAAATGGGTGTTCAAAATTTGAAACAATTCGAACTTGATTTTGAACATCAGTTGATAAGTCGAGGGGTAATTCAACACACATGAGCGAAACAGCACCCCGATGGAAACGAGTATGCAAATCATCAAAATTAAAGATGAATAAAGTCAAAGGAAAGGCTATTGGTGCAAAGATGGTTTTAGTAATGCGAACAGAGGAAGGATTGTTTGGAAGTAATGCCTTGTGTCGTCACATGGCATGGCCCATTCACTGGGGTGGGAAAATAAAAGACGGTTGTCTGCGTTGTCCATTGCATCAAACCACGTATCACCCAGAAGATGGTTCGGTCAACGAATGGTCTCCTGCACATTACTTTCCGGCATATGGGAAGATGCTCGGTAAGTTGAGAAAACCATCTCCGCTCAAAACATATGAAGTTCGAGAGTACGAAGGTTATGTTGAAATCGATATGAATTCGTGATTACTCAACATGACGTAGTTCTTGATCTCGAGCGAAGTATTTCGGTCGATAGATTGGAACTCCTTTCCCGTTGCGCATTACGACTCGTTCATCAAAGATCTGAGCACCAATTCCTGCAACTCGTGCCCAACCGAAGAAGGTCGTGTAGTAACTTGGATTCTTGAGCCCAACATGGTGGAGGAGCGCTCCAGATGCAATGTCGACGTTTGCATTTGGATTCGAAATTTTTGGGTTCTCAGATAGGACACGAGGTGCCACTTCTCGTAGGGTACGAATGATTTTGAAGTTCTCATCATCAGGACAGATTTCTTCTCCGAGAGCAAACTGTGCAGTCGCTCGAGGATCTTCTGATCGTAGAACTGCGTGTCCAAATCCAAACACGGGGCGACCTGCTGCAAGTTCTCCTCGTACAAATTCTTCAACTTCTACAGGATCGGATGTTCCAACTCTGAGAACGAATTCCAAACAGGATTGATTGGCGCGTCCGTGAAGCGGCCCACTGAGTGCATTCATTGAACTGGCCATTGCAGAATACAGAGTTGCATGACCGCTAGCAACAGCTTTTCCTACAAATGTGGAGAGGTTGCCTCCGCCGTGATCCATGTGCAGAACGAGGTAAACAGATAGGACTCGGGCAAGTTTCTCTTGGTCAACATCGAGTTGAAGCGTGTTGGTGAATCGCTCGACCATTGACAAACTTGGGTCGTCACTTGGAATCCCTTCAGTTCGGCCTTCTCTGTAACGGAACAACATACCCATCAAACGAGGCATGCGAGCAACGAGGTTCAATGCATCTTCCTTCCAATCGTTGGTACAATCCCACATTCCAAGAGTCTGAATTCCAACGGCAAGCCAATCCATCGGGTGACCGTCTTGTGGTAGTGCTGAGAAAATTGGACCTAGATCGCCCGGCATTACAGCCCGACGAGCTAATTCCCCACGAAATACTTCAGACTGCTCAGGTGTTGGAAGCTCCTTGTTGTGGAGGAGATAAACAACATCCTCAGGAACCATGCCTGCAAGTTCAGTTATGGGGTATCCGCAGTAATGTACGCCTTCTCCTGGGGTGACAAAAGATGTGCGACATGTTCCAACCGGGACGCCTCGCATGCCGATGTCAAGATGAGACTCTGTCAAGTTAAGCAAGTGGTTTGCTTCATCCGTCACGGTCTCACCGATGTAAGCCAACTCGGTCATTCGTATAAAGGAAAGGACGAACAAGAATACCTTTGGTGTGCCAAACTACACCGAATTAATTATTTTCCCAGACGCGAAATCCTTGTGTTGATTGGCGGTCAGCATTAACATGAATTTGAATTTCTTCTCCTCGGATAAGAATCGCATCTTCTGCGGTTAATCCGGGACAAGATGCTTTGACTTGCTTCCACGATCGTTGACTCCTGAGGTTTTCTGCCCACCACGGGAACGCCTTGCATTGCTGAGGGCGAACATCATAGATGCTACACTGCTTCTTCCCGTCAAGGTAAATACAGATTCCATCGGATTGATTTGAACGGAGGACGTACCTTCCGTCAAGCGTTGTTGTACAATCTTTCTTGAGATATTCTGGAACGGAGAGGTTCGCATGTTGCGCCAATCGTTTCACATCATTACGCGAGAGGTAAACAATTCCTCCTGGCTCGTCGCAACAACGTCCACAATCAGGCTGACAGGTAAAATGAACTCCTTCGGCCCACCATGCACCTCTCATTCTTCTTCACCTATCAGCCGAGTTCTTGGTTTGATGGTTGAAAGTCTTGCAACCTTTATTTCCTCATCTTCTGCCTCAAACGCTTCCATCGAATCTTCGCTTACAAGCCCAAGTTCATGTTGGATGTACCGTAATTCATCGGTAATTGAGATCAGTTCATCCATGTCTGCATGCTCAGTACGTTGCAGGAGATTCTCCATCATCAGTTCCAAATGGCGTAGGCGAAGATCATCGCTTGCGACCATTCGTTCCCGTTCAGAGAGAGCTTTGTCGATGGAGATGTCAATCCCTGCTAGAACATCGGCTGCACGACCAACATCTCTGCCTTCTACATGACCGATTTGGTGGGTCAAATACCGATCTCTTGAATCGACATCAAGAACTGTTGGTGCCTCAGGCGTTAACTCCTCCAGAGTGGTTTTAAGATGCATTTCAAGCATATCATTTGCTGAACTCAAGTCCTCTGCGGTTACGATTGTTGGTTCCCAATCGTCCTCCTGCTCCTCAAGAGCAGTCGAGTGAAGTTCAATTCCACCGACATCCACGTCTGAATAAACTACATCCGAGGCCCGTTTGAAGATGTCAGATGCAAGGGTGATCGATGAATTCGGTTTGCTGTCTATCGATTCAGAAGAGTCTGAAATTTGGCCCCGAAGTAAGCGTGTAACATCTTCTGGATCCAAGAGTTTTCTTCCTGAATCGCGCGCATCTTCGAGTGCTGAGAGTGATGCCTCAACTCCTCTCCATGAAATACCACTGTGATTCAATACTTCCATGGTGTGCGCATCTTCGAACAGCATACCCATCAACGACGCTTGATGCTTGATATGCATAGCTAAACTCGCCTCAGTTGGCTCATAAAGTGTCGAACTTGACGCTTGCTTGAGCAAGTCCCAGAGTCGAGAAGAGGGCCAATTGCGCGGATGTTCCAATGAGGTGCAGAGGACGTGTACGCCGAGATTGAGTGCGTAATCAACAAGATGCCCAATGCTTTGAGCGTGCTCTTCATTCTTGGCGATAACATGTGCATCATCGATAAGGAGCAAGGAAGTTGATGCGATACCTCCTTGCCACTCCGAGGGAATTACATCACTGCCTGTAAGTTCACTTGCTCGAAGAATTCTAACATCCCCGTCATAGTAGCGAAGTGCGCTCTGTCCGGTTGCATGCAATAAGTGACTTTTTCCTGCTTCAGGTGCTCCGATGATGACGTGAGGATTATGCCTTCGCCCCAAATGATCGATAATTGACTCACAGGCCATTGTTGCATGTTCATTTTCTGCGTTAACATTCCACTGTTTGAAGGTCTTACGTTGACTCGTTGGAAGACGATGAGGCCAATTCGACGAGTTTGAGAGGACCGTCTGATGATGGAGTCGGTCACCTTCAGAAGGCGCTGATAAACTTGGAGGCATCTGATTGATGGACATTCCTCGTTGTTCATCGAGAATGGATGACCAAAGTGGTTGTCCGGATGAAGCGAATCCAACTTTGTCTCCTAAACTCCCTTCAGGAATTGTTTCCTTTGAACTTCTTTCTCGAAGGTTATTCAATCGGGAGACTGGGTGAGGGCGTTCCAATTGAATCGTTGGAGAATAGGTTGCTTGTTCTCCTAAAACTTCCTTTGCAATTGCTCCATAAACCGGGCGCTGATGTATGGGTTGAGATTGAATAAAACCGCGTTCATCTGATGATGTCTTTGGTTTGTTGAGAAGTCGTCCAAGTTTTGAAGGGTTATCCGTGACAACCTTGTGTTCATGTTCCATTACTGCCTTGGCTTTCTGCAAGGCAATTCGGAGACGATTGGTACGTTCAATGCTCATTGCTCTCCCTCCGAATCTGGTTCATCGGGACGACGTTGAGCTGATTGTGCATGCTCCCGTGCATGGCTTGATGGTTTGTTACTCCTTTGTGCTGACGAATTGGTTGTTGACCGAAGAGGTATGCGTCCAGTTGTTTTGATTGGAGGAAATTGAGCAAGTACTTTATTCGATGAAGTGGAGACAGCTTGCACAATTTGTTTGTGTGTCATGGTCGGCTTTTGTTCAGGAAATGCGTGTTCCTTGATTGGACGAACTGGGACGAACGGTTTGGATGGAGGTGAATCCTCCAGATTTGGTAATGCAATGTTGCGCTGTGCAGCAACATCGATTGCTGTTCGCTTGATTCGTTTCGATGCCTTCTTTGTTCTTCGAACCATCCGTTGAGGAGTACGTGGTCCTGCCTTCAGTTGGTTATCCACGACATCAATAACTTGCTCTTGCACTGTTTCGGGGATTTCACTAGATTCCTCTTCATCAGAACCGTCAGCCCAAGCCCTCATTTTTGAGCGAAGTACATCGTCAACTTGTTGTGTACGATGTTCAACAGGTAATGGGATTTGTTGAACAGGTGCAGGGCTCTCAAGTTTTGGTGCCAGTATAGGATCACTTACGTTTTCCTGTAGGTGCTGAATTATTGCTGCTTCCGCCTCTTCATCTGTTTCGGTGAAGAATGGATGTTCTTGCAACAGTTCGGTATCGAGTAGCCACGTTTGAATCTGATCACTTTCCAGTGCAGTAAATTCACGCTCCAAACGCGAACGCTGTTGTCGTGAGAAAGCTTCGAGGTTTGATGTGACCAATAGAATATTTCCGTTCACACGTGTTTGCTCAACAATACTACGTATCATTTCAATGACTCGTTGCTCACCATGAATTCCTGAAAGGTATTCGATGCCTTCTAAAATCAGGATACTTTTTTGCTGGGCATTGGAGAATTCATCAACTGCTCTTCGAATGGTTTCAAGAGATGGTTCCAATGTACGCTCATGTTGAGTTTCTGACAACCATCTGTAGTGTTGCATGTCGATGTTGTAATTCGATTCCATCTGGGGTGGTGACTGTCGGGAAATGATGAATACGGATTGACCCAATTCTGATATTGTTCGTGCAAAGGTGAAAGCATGAACTGGCTCAATTGCATGCTCAAGCCAGGCTTGACCACGTTGCAAAACAAGTCCACTCTGCATTCTCAATCGTGCTTCACTGCGTCGTCGCAACGCTTCAGGAACGCCAACAGATGGTTTCAATTCCGGAAGTCGCTCTTCACGCTCAAGTCTTCGAACAGGTGTTCGAACCGCAGTCCACCATGCTTCGTCCCGATCCTTTTCCTCTGGGTGCAGTAAACCGGCATTGGGATTGGATGACACGACTTCGATGTATGATGATTCAGTCATCTCATGAAGACTCATTGTTGCATCCAGTGCAGATGCATCAGATTCAATTTCAAGCAATGCTTCAATTCCAAACCTTGGCACCTCGGCTTGATGAAATGCGGCTGCAAGAGAACCGTCGAAAATTAAGAGGTGGCCAATACGTTCTCCAATGTCGGGTATGTTACGTTGAATCTGAATTGAACCATTGCGTTCCAATGTCGCTAATTCTTGTGCAAGATGGCGGAGAACATCAACTCCTCCGCGCCTTGATTCAAGCACATCTCCGGGTATAAAATTCAACACAATATCCACCCCGCAACCCTGAAGATTTTCTTTTATCTTTTGAAGTGTGTGTCCCTCGAGGGTAAATGAGAAGCATTTCAATGGTTGATGGTATGGGCCAACCATGGAGGCATCAGCCCTTTCTCAGGACGAGGCGGTGTTGCTTGAACAAGGGCGCCTTGATTTTGATGCAGGGCGTTACTGGCATGCTCATGAGGCATGGGAGGATTTGTGGAATTCTCTCAAACAAAGGAACGCTCCTCAAGCGGAAATTTTGCTCGTTCAAGGTTTTATTCAAACGGCTGCTCTTCTTTACAATCACCAACGAAAAAAGGCGAGAGGAGTGACCAATCAGTGGGCTAAACTTTTCCCAAAATTGAGTCATTGGGATCATGCATGGGGTTTCGATGTCAAACAACATGTGGCGAACATTTCAGTCTTCGTTGATGATGTTGATGTTTGGGAACAAACCTATGACAATATTCGATTGCCAGTATTTGATGGGGTGCACGAGTGATGCAATTTGAACAAGGCCTGCCAGAGCATTTCATTGTGTTTTCACAAACACCCAAGGCGCAGGAGCAGTCACGACGCATCTTTGTTCAATTTGCAGTTTTTCTTCTTGTCCCTCTATTCGGAATACTCATTGGAGGTTCTTCTCTTTTTGGAGCTGTTTTCTTTACTCTGTTCTTGATCATTCTTCTGTTTGGTCTTCGGCAATGGCAACGATGGCAAACGATACCATTTGCAGTCAACCCTTCTCATCCAATGATGGAGTTGGACTCAACAAAAGTAGCATCGGTCATGATTCGACTTCATGACGGGCGATGGGTTGAAGCGGGGAATGATCGCTATCGACTCATTAACGATGATTTACTTCCAGGATTCAATTTGGTTGCCCTCGATGATGATTACACCATTTTTGGCTATCTTACCGATCAAAAGGTCCTGAATTCACATCTGCGACGAGTCATGGCTCTTCTCAATCAATCACTCGCACTTCGTGATGCCCACAACGAGGTTGAGGACGACATGGAGAAGGCTCGTTCTCGAGAGTCTTTGGATTACGGCCTACTTGAACGAGACTGGCCAGACGAATTGGAACTCGAAGATGCTGTTGGCCCAATCGCAAAAAAACTGAGAGGGCAAGAATAGCGCATTCGATGACTCAACAACGGGTGGATTGAAAACCTAACCTCGTCAGCATAACGCTATGGAACCCCCTGTTCGCTGGGCTGATGTCGTGTCAGACCTCGACCAAGAACAGCAGGAGCTCTTGTTTGGAACGTCTCTCTCGCGTCGCTTTTCGAGACTTCCATTGTGGATTTCTCATCCAGCAAATATTGGGATGTTTTACGGATTCTTGATCAGTCTTGCATTGATTTTCCCATACACGCTAAGGTATGACAATCTGAATGAGTCTTTTTCCAACTGGTTATTGTTTTCAGCACTGTTCATGGCAGCCTGTTTGGTTTTAGGATTTTCATCATTGATTCTCGTCGCACTTACGAAACGAATGCCTATGACTCCTCCTCGGATCATCCTGTATCCTATGCCCTTCCTTGGAATTGGTTTGCTCGGCCTCGATTTCTCAAACGTTCTCGATATTCCTGCTGGACTATCCTTGTTCGTTCTTCTGCTTCCCGGCCCTGCATATGTGCATCTTTCTTGGGCCCCTCGATGGCGCCTCCTATGTATGATCGATGAAGGAGTGAACCCATTTGAAGATGTGAAAAGATATCCTATTTCAACGAAGGATTCTGCTGATGAGATTGCAGGTGAGGATTTAGAACTCCTCGAAGTTGTTGATGCTTTTGAATCAGAATGATCAGGACATCTTTGGTTTAGTGCAATCGATTGAATTAGCCTAATTTTCAAACAAAGGTTACAAACCCAGTTTTTGTCCGTAAACCATGGAAGCAAACGAGTGTTTCATTGCGAGTGTTGGAAAAGATTGGTATCGAATTGCAAATTGCAACGTCCACATGAACGTAAAACGTCGTTTGCAGAGGACAGTTATACGTGGCCAAGAAGGTGATGACTTACTGGACGAGGGTGCTGAATCTGCAGAGTACACCATCTCTGGGAACATGCCAATGACTGAGTTCAAAGAAATCTTGCAAATCTTTAGAGGAGGTCAACCTTGGTTTCATGATCCATTTGAGGAGCGACAAATGAAGGCTCTCTTCTTGTCAATTGACTACGATAGTGCAAGCGGTGCTTACGAATTTATTCTAATGGAAGATGCTGAGCAATCGGAAATAAAGTCCTAAATTCAGATTAAACCAACTTTTGGTCCAATCGATTCGAGTAGGCGAAGGACATCGTCTAAATCTTCACGAGAAAGCCCAGATGACATTTGTGTACGGATTCTGGCCTTGTCTCTTGCAACCATTGGAAATACAATTGCTCCAGCCATGACTCCTTCATTTTGAAGATGAGTTGTCATCGACTTTGCTGTTGACGATTCACCGCACATGATTGGTATAATTGGTGTTGTAGAAACACCAGTATCGAATCCTAAGGATTGCAATTCCTTGCGGAAATAATTTGTATTTTCCCACAGTTTTGCATGATGCTCGGGTTCTTCCATGAGGACTTCGATAGCCGCTTTTTGTGCAGCTGCTACGCCGGGGGGTTGGGAGCCAGAAAGAAGCCATGAGCGTGAATGGTTCAAGGCATGTGTTCTGGTCATTTCTGTACCGGCTAAAATGCCTCCTTGCACTCCCAGTGCCTTCGAGAATGATCCCACTTCAAAGTCAACCTTTCCTTGAAGTTTGAAGTGGTCGACAATACCTCTCCCGCCTTCTCCAAGAACACCTTCGCCGTGGCAATCATCAACAAGAACCATGGCGCCATATTCCTCTGCGAGGTTGTTGATTTCATCCAACGGCGCATAATCTCCATCCATTGAGAAAACACCATCAGTGATGATAAGTTTCCGATCAGCATCCTCATGCGCTTTCAACACAGCTTCAAGTTCGCCCATGTCATTGTGAGCATAGACGCCACGTCGCGCCTTTGTGAGTCGTACACCATCGATGATGGATCCATGATTCAATTCGTCACTGATGATGACATCCTGTGGTCCTTGCACCAGCGTTGGAATCAATCCTACATTCGCAGTATAACCTGCTGAATAGATCAATGCCGCCTCGACGCCCTTGAAACCTGCAACGGTTCGTTCAGCATCCAAATGCAAATCCATCGTCCCTGCGATGGCTCGAACCGATCCACTTCCTGCACCGTACGCTGTGGTAGCATCGACCATCGCTTGGACGACTTTAGGATGTGTTGTGAGGTTGAGGTAATTGTTTGCCGAGAGCATAATGGTAGGCTTGCCTTCCATTGTGCAGCGTGGCTGATTCGGTCCTTCGAGGGTTGGAGGTTCCCAAAGAAGGGACTTTTCATTTAATTCGTCAAAGCGTTGTTTCATCCACGTCATGTCACCTGGCATGGTCTCACCATTCAACCCTCGACGAGGTTGATTAAGGGTTTTTGTGAGATGTGGCTTCAACACGCATGATGAAAAAGGAGAGGGTTTAGGACTCATTTGTGCAACTCAACGGAACGGTAAGCAGTGGCTTAGGGCGAGCCCATGTTTTCATGTCACAACCGCACTATCAAGAACAGTTCCGAACAATTCTCGGCACGACAGCCTGGCCCGGAACGCTCAACATTACAGTCGAACACGGTCATCTGATTCAGTACATTGCGCTAAGGAACAAAGCGGGCATTGACACACTTGATGCAGATTCCGATTCGCTTGAACAAGCCATGGACGTTGATGTTGACGCCTTTGAAGCAATGCGTGTGCGTGGATTTCTACGAGATGGCGTTTCCTTTGGGGGAGCAACTGCCTATCAAGCGAAGATTTCTCATAACGAACATGTCATTGAGTGTGCTATTCTTATTCCTGACCTCACACGTCACGTTGATGTTGTCGAGGTTATTTCAGGACCGTTCTTGCGGGAACGTCTTGGAATTGAAGACGGGGACAATGTCACGCTTCATGTTGGAGAATGATCAGTCCCAAATGCCCATATCCATTCTTGCATCTTCTGTTGCATGAACTCTGGGATCCCATCGTGGCGACCATACCAAGTTGATGTGAACACTGTCAAGCCCATTTGTTTGGAGTGCTGCTCGATGTGCTGCTGCCATGATTTCAGGTGCAGCAGGGCACCCTGGTGAGGTGAGTGTCAAATCGATTTCAGCATGAATACCCTCGTCTCGATTTTCAAAACGAACCGCATAAACCAATCCAAGGTCAACAATAGAAATGTCCAATTCAGGGTCTTCAACCGATTGCAAGGATTCCATAACATGTGTTTTTTCAACCATCATTCTTCCTCCGCCAAGTCGCTCATTACTTTGTCAAACATGTTTCGAAAGCCATTGCTTCGTGAAGGTGAAAGTGAGTTGAGGATGCCCATTGTAACTGCAAAATCTGGTGTCAAATTACGAGCGACTTCAATAGGTTGGTCGTCAATTGCAATGGTAAGAATACCCATGAGGCCTTGGACAAGTTTCGAATCAGCCCCTGAGTACAACTTGACATTGTCGTTGTCAATGTCTACGCGAACATGAGCCTCTGATTGACATCCATGGATTCGAGTTGTATCACTCCAGTCTTCAGCAGGAAGTTCGTTGACTTCAGAAGCAAGGTCAAAGACATACTCAAGACGTTCCATTCGATCATCAATGGACTGAAAATCATCGATCAACTCCATGAGTTGTTCGGGATATGTCATGCGAATCTCTCCAGTATGTCCCCAACGTGTCCTAGGAATTCATCAGCATCTTGCATCGTGTTGTAAATGTAAAAAGACGCTCGAACGGTTCCGCTGATGCCGAGGCGATTGAGGAGCGGTTGGGCGCAATGGTGGCCGGTACGAACCGCTACTCCACGAGCATCAAGAAGATGAGCGAAGTCTTCGCTGTGAAGTGTTGGGTGTAGGAATGAGACCACCGACGAATCTTCGTCATCATGACGTCCATAGACTGTCATCCCCATTGCACGTAGAGATTTTGCAACATGACGTGCAATGTTGAGGAGTCGTAAATGTTGTTCTTCAAGATCGAGTTTTGCTAAATATTCTAGCGCAGCATTCCAACCGATTGCTTCAGCAATCCGAGGAGTCCCAGCTTCGAAGCGATGTTCGTTGGTCTGATAGGTTGAACCTTCCAGTGTTACGGTTTCAATCATGTCGCCACCGCCCATAAATGGTTTCATTTCTTGGAAGGTGTCCTCATTGACGAGGAGGCAACCAATTCCGGTTGGTCCACACATCTTGTGAGCGGACAACGCCATCATATCAGCGCCGAGTTCACCCATATCAATTTGGCAATGCGGGGCTCCTTGAGCTGCATCGAGCAGGACTTTAGCACCGTGTTTGTGTGCGATTTCTATGATGTCTTCGATTGGATTTCGAACACCTAAAACGTTTGATGTGTGAACTACACAAACCAATCCTGCTCCCTCTACTGAGGCTTCAAAAGCCTCCATGTCGAGTGTGAAGTCCTGTTTAACAGGGACATACCGCAATTCGTTTCCAAATGTTTCAGCAAGCATCTGCCAGGGGACGATATCGCTGTGGTGTTCCATTTCGGTGAGGACGATTGCTCGACCCTTCAGCTGTGGATGACCCCAAGCATGTGCTGCAAGATTGATGGCCTCTGTCGTACCACTTGTTAGAATGCATCTCTCAGCATTGAACCAGGATTTGAGCGATGTGCGACATGCTTCATAGCCATCCGTTGCTTCTCCAGCAAGCGTATGTACCGCTCTGTGCACATTGGCATTGTGCTTGGTGTAGTAGTCGTTCATCGCATCGATAACCGTTGAAGGTTTCTGAGTTGTTGCAGCATTATCAAGATAAATGAGACGATGTCCATTGACCTGCCGTTGCAGAATCGGAAAGTCATCTTGAATCGCCATGCTATCACCCAATCAGTTTGCATTCAAGATGTACCGTCAACCGAGTTTGAATTGCATCACGAACATAATCAGAACCAATTCCTGTAAACGAGTCGACAAGGAAGCCTTCAACGATCATTGACGTTGCTTCTACGTTTGAAAGTCCACGACTCATCAAATAGTGCAATTGTTCCTTGTTGATGGGAGAAGAAGCAGCGCCGTGAGCCGCAGCAACTTCGTTCGCAAGGACTTCAAGTTCGGGGATTGCTTCTGCTCTGGAAGAAGGTGACAACAAAAGGTTTCGAAACACTTGGGCGGCATCGGTGTGCTGTGCAATGTCATCAATTGTGAGTGCCCCCGTTCCGATTGAATGACTGCGATCATCGCAAGCAGCATTGAGCAACAGATGTGAGTTGGTATGCGGTTGTTGATGGTGAATCTCAACGTGATGATCATCGTGTCGCGTCCCATGGCCATGGACTCCAATGAATTGTTTGAGTGATGCGTTTGACCCTTGAAGTGTGCTTCGAATGTCAGATTTGTTTCGATGGCCTCCCATCGAGAGTGTTGCGAGTTCGAGTCGGCCATCTCGCTGAACTGACCAGTCATCAACACGAACCATGA
>VMHT01212256.1_pt1 | contig 21029 bp, 38 predicted proteins | sample 4693611 | NCBI WGS metagenome assembly VMHT01 (sample SAMN12280063, study PRJNA550983) | marine metagenome | isolation source: seawater sampled from same location over 5 years 0.02-0.2 micron viral filtrate | place: USA: collected off the coast of southern California halfway between the port... ...
CTAACTATGGTGTGGGCTACGAATGGGACAATCTTCCTACGGGGGTGACTACTGTAGAAGGTAACATAAGGAAGATCATAGGAGGAAGTGACCTTCCCGTGGGCACATACACTCCTACTATGAGAGCCGTTAACTACAATGGTCAAGACTCAGAGACACTGACAATCACGGTAGCTTCTACTCCCTACAGCAACACACGTAGCGTAGTTTTTAATAACAATGAGTACGTAGATGCTACGGCCAACACTTCCCACCCTCTGTACCGAGCAGCTAATGGGTCAGGCTCAGGTGACGCATGGACTCTTATGCTTTGGGTAAAGCCCGGATCTAGTAACAATCAAAACCAGACCTTGTTTTACTTTGGGGGAGATACTACCTCAGAGGCGGGTGTTGCCCTTCACTACAAAGGAAATTCTGATGGTATCAAACTGACCTACGGTAGTTCCTTTAACTATCTACAACTAATCACCCCTACTAATTCTCTTACTGTAGGGAACTGGCACCAGATTGTGGTAACCTATGATGGAGGAACTACTGGAGTTGCTTCAAATGCTATCAGTAATTACTATGGTAGGTTCCAAATATGGATTGATGGAGTACCCCAGAGTACTACTAACAGCCATGCCAACTACGGGAATAGCTCAAGCGTCCCTGCGAATCTTTTTAGAATTGGTAGAGAGCGTACGGGACAATACCTTAGGAATGATACTAGGATTGACGAAGTAGCTATATGGTCCTCAGACGAGACAACCAACGTGGCTTCTATCTATAACTCAGGAACTACTCATGACTTGACAGCTTTAGGTAGCTCTCCTGCTCATTATTGGAGAATGGGGGATGGGGATACGTACCCTACGCTTCAGGACAACGTTGGCTCCTTAGACCTAACTATGAATAACATGTCGTCTAATGATATTTCTAATGATGTACCCTCGTAATCAAGGAGACATAGTATGTTAAGTGCAATCTTAGGGCCACTAGGGTCCATAGTGGGGTCTTGGGTGACCTCAAGGAACAAGGTTAGCGAGGCAAAAGCAGAAGCCAAGGTAGCTAGGTTACAGAATGGTATTCCGGGTTACTCTGACGAAGTTCTTGTTTTTATATGGTCAGCGCCATTTGTCATGAGTTTCATACCTTCTTTGCAACCCTACGCTACACAGGGCTTCCAAATCTTAGATACCCTGCCCGAGTGGTACATGGGAGGGTTCCTAAGCATTACTATGTCTGTCTTTGGTATTGACAAGCTTCTTATGTACAAGGGGACTAAGCGACCTTAAGCTCCTTCTCAAGGACAGCCTCAGCTAACTCAGGCGTAATCTTAAACCATTCCCCTCTACGATCAAACTTAGCCCCTAGGATACTGTGGGCCTTGTGTTCACTTAGTGAGGAATCCTCAGTAGGTAGGAACCAATGTAACTCATAGTCCCTGAAGGGGCTCGACGTCTGATAGGATCTAAGTCTATCAGAGGCATCATAGGCTCTGCCTACTTTGACCCATCCGGGGAACGCAGGATTACTAATGATGTACACTTGGCCCGACTTAGTTTGAAAGAGACCCTTGGCCTCCTCAGACAACCTACGGGCCTTGAGTGTACGCATACGCTCCTTAGCTAATTTACGATCGCACTCAGAGCAGTAGACTCCATGGGCACCCTTAGCACCCACGGTCTGTACTGGCTCACCGCATCCTTTGGTTTTACAGATAGTTCTCATAGTCTCTCCTAGTTATAGACCCTCGAATACATTCATATGTTTAGTGTGAGCAGGGTAGTAGTCCTCATACTTACCTCCGTATTCACCTTCACCATCCCAACCTACTAGCACCAGATCAAAGTCTTCACCGTACCATTCTTCAGGCGGCGCTTCAGCGGTTATGTTGTTTTTAACTACGAAGTTATGGCATTCCTCCATAGTGCCTTTAAACAAGGTATTATAAGGAAACGAAGCTGATACTCCGTCACCACAGTATCTATGCTCACATTCGTATACTGCATACATAAGTTAGTTCTCCTTAGTTTATCTCATGAGGGTCTTTATGGTACGCTATTAGCATATCACGAGCTTTCTCAAAGTCAACCCTTGCCTCTTCCTCAGTATCATAGTAAGCATAGAAGCAGTGGCCTGAGACTGCGGTGACGTTTATCTGGTTCCCGAGCAACTGGAGGCCGTAGATCTTTTCTGGATGTACTAGGGTATTCTTAAGGTCTATCATATCTCACACACCCCCGAAACACAGGCTAAGTTCTGGACACCCTCAGTTACGTCAGTCTCCTCCTTGACTTCCCAAGATACTTCCTTAGGCATTGCCTTAAGTAGCTCTTTGTAAGTCTCAGAGTCCACAGGCTCATAAGGTGCCTGAGCGTACACGTGGCCGTCATAGGGTAGGAAAGATACCCCGGACACTTCGTCAAAGTTATTGTACAGCCACTGACCAGCCTCTAGGAAGTCTTCGTCCCTGTAGTAACAGGTCATGGAAGGCTTATGCTCACACCAATGTTCTTGGTACACTTTCCATAACTCAAGCTGTTCTAGGGCCCCGAGGGAGGCTGCTGTAGGCCCCTTTGGACTCTTTATAGGGAAACTAAAGATAGCTGCGGAACCCATCTGAGCAGGCTCGTAAGGCACCTTAGCGTCCTTCATTATCTGTGCCATGGGGTCTTTCTCGTCACAACGGACTCTGCGGATATAGTGCTCACTGTAGCGGGGGTGGATACCTGAGGCTGCGTTAACAAGCTGAGACACAGTACCACTGGGTTTGACACAAGTGATGGCAACACTTTGACTAACTCCAAGTTTACTTGCCCACTTCTTGTTGACACTAATCGCCACGGTCCTAAGCTCGTCCAACCATCGGCCAAGTTCCTTGCTTCCTTTGTCTCCACGGAGGACAGGGTGATCCATGATACCCGTGATTGAAACTCCAAGCAATGCCTCCTCTTCAGTGTTTTTCTTCCATACATTCCTCAGGTATCTGAAGTCGGTAAGGGTGCTTTGGAGAGTTCCAAGGATAGCCGCAACCTCGCACTTTCGCTTGAGATTGTCCAGTGCATCTCCCGGTCTTGCAACAATTTCTGATAGGTTACAGAACTGGTTGGGCCTGAGGATGATTTCACTGCAAGGATTTGTTCCAAAATCTTGTTCATGGTCCCGTCTGCCGTTTCTTGCAGCGACTTTCTGAGACGCAACACGGCTAAAGAAGCCTCGTTCTCCTGCTCTTGATTCATACATTGTTCTCCATTCGTTAAGGAATGCCTCAAAGTCAGGCTTCTCTGTGTAACATGCGCTATTGTTAGCTAAGGCTCTGTAGGGAGCTTGGTCTTCTCGGTACCACTCACCTGTCTTAGCCCTACGCATTCTGTCGTCAGTAAGGTTACTAAGGGAGATAAGGGCACTACGTCTAACTCCGCCCACTACGACAATCTCAGCAATCTTACAGCATATGTCATGGGCTTCGAGGGAACTCAGTTTCCTACCCTTAGCGTCTTGGAACGTACGGCATAGGAACTTGAATAAGTCAACCAAGGGCTCAGGCCCTGAGGCCCTGCCTCCAAAGGTCTTCAAAGGAGCACCTGAGGGGCGTACTTTAGATACATCAAAGTCAGGTACTTGCCCTGAGTACAGTAAGCTAATGACTTCTCTGATGGCCTTGGCCCAGCCAATCTTAGAGTCCACTACATGCACTGTTGTCTCAGTCTTAAAGAAGTCCTCAGCAACCTCAGGGAGCTTCTGTATGTACTGACGTTCCACTGAGTAACCTACGCCCGTACCGCACATTAGAATGTACAGTAGTTCGTCAAAGGCCCTAGGGTGATCAATGGGTAGGTAGCTACAGTTAAACCCGGCTACGTTGTCCCTGTCCAATGCTTCCCCTGCCGTCATGAGACAACGCATGGAAGGCATTACGTCCATGTTTAGTATGCTTTCACGTACCTCAGTGGCCTCTTGTTTACCTAGGGAGTTACCCCAATAGTTGACATAGCGGTCTACGGTCTCAGGCCAAGACTCCCGACGTTGTTCCTCGGGTAAGTACCTAGCGTACCTAGTCTTATGTATGAATTCTTGGTAAAGGCTCATTGTGTTCTGTGTGTCTGTCTTTGTCAACTTAGTCCTCCTCATCCATAGCACCGTAGTACATCCAAGGTGCTAATACCATCTGTTGTGCCATTGAGAACGCGAAGTGTGCGTCTGCTTGGCTGTCGTAGTTAGTTAGTACAAAAGTCTCCGTAGGGGACTCAATCAACATAGCAAACTCTGTAGGCGTTCTGTCAGGGTCAGTAGATAACTCATCCTCAACCATGTCAATGATTGACTGGAGTGACTCAACTAAGGTCTGTTTCTTAGGCCCTTCGTTCTGAGGGAATGTTAGTACCTTTGGTCTATCCATGCTTAAGCTCCTCGATAAGTTTCTTTAGGTACCACTCAGACTTCTCTAAGTCCTGCACGCCCCCTTTGTACCTAAACCTGTGTGCGTACTTCTTGACATTACCTTCTAAGTAACCTCGGAACCCTTCGGGGCTTAGGTTATCCTTAAGGTAGTCTATGCACTCTATGTCACCTTGGTTGTAGTGGGGTGGTCGGTTTACTAGGTCGGCCGAGTTGGGGGTGACTATGCGTCTGTAATCCTGAGACCCCTCATAACCCGGGGCTCCTTTAACCCAAAGGGCCTCACTGGGCTTTGTACTTACTGGCTGATTAGACCCTACGTAGGCGCCAAGCGAATCGTACTCTTCCTGAGTCCCCGGCATCTTAAGACTCCTCAGTGTCTAAGTCCAGATCAAGCTGCTCAGAGCCCTCTGCTTCACTGATAGCACCTAGGATATTCTCAAGCTCACCTAGGGTAGCTAGGAGTGCCTGAGCCTCCTGAGCATTCTGTGTAGGTACTCGTTGTAAGAATACAAAGATGTTCTGTGCAAACTCAGTGCGTAGTTCAATTGTTTTATTACTCATAGTCATTATTCTCCTCGGTGAACTTATGTAGGTTCAGTATTAGTTTGTCTTCAAAGCGGTCTAAGAGTTCTTCTATGTCAATCTCTAGTGCCTCTAGGACTAGATCAGGATCGTACTCTTGTTTAATCTTTTCAATTACTTCTTCTAGGATCATTGACATACTCTAGCAACTCCTCTACCTCCTCAAGTGTGAAATAAGCAAAGCCTTCCTTTTTGCACCACTGGCCCATGGTCATCTTTGCTCCCTTACGGATCTTCTTGTTAGGGTCACTAAGTACAAAGATCAACTCCTCGCCTGTCTCGGCTAAGGTGTCTCTGATAGCTTTGTACTTCTGTGTATCCCCTTCACGGAAGAACCCTTTACACTCTATTATACGCTCATTCACAACGAAGTCAACTAAATACGTTCTATGCGTTGTGTAGGGTATCTTAAGTGACTCGTACTCATATGAACCTCGGGGCAGTGCCTCAGCAAACTTAGCCTCTAAGCCACTACGGTAACGACCGTAGGACTTAGAACGTGGCTTCTTAGTCTTTGCTTTCATACTTCGTCCTCCTCAGCAATTCTGTAATCAATGTCACTTTCCCACAAGGGGACCTCAGTCCTAACCCAGACACCTGTGTCCCATTCGTACCATTCCACAGGCCTGTCATGCTTGAGGTAGGCCTCCATGACTGCGTGGTGCTTCCTGTACCTAGTCAGGAGGTCCTGTGTAAAACGCTTAGTGTCTCTGTTACTACAGTTCATCGTCAGTAATCTCCGTAACTCTCGGAACCTTTACCACAGTAGTCAAGTACTTTGTCCCGTGTGCGTAGGAGAAAGACCTGAGCCCTTCGTAGCATTGGAACTTGTGTGGGCAGAAGGTACAGGCTGCTGAGAGTGCGTAGTTGCCTCCCGACCCATCGGGAATAGGCTCCTCGCACACCGCTAACGGACGAGTACTGAGCCCTACTAGCTTTTTTATGTGTTTAACCCTGTCTTCAATGTTGTAAGACACTGCCTCATGGTACGGAGCACCCTCAAGTGTCTCATCGTACTCTAAGTAAACAATGTCTCCATTGACTTTGTTAAACGCAAGCCAACCGTACTTAGTCTCACCTTCGGCAAAAGCATAGGCCTTGTTCTGACCTACGTACCCGAAGGGGTCGTCCTTGTACAGAGTACCCTTCTCAAACTTACGGAAACCATGGGGACTAGCTGACTTAACGTCAACAATAACACCATTGATCTTACAGTCCATGTGCCCTGAGACCCCGGCTACTTTGACTTTCTTCTGCTCATCCGTGACTTCATTGCCACTGAGTTTAACTAAGGCTAACATCATTTCCTCAGTCAGGTGACCATAGAGAAACTTAGTGTAGTCAGCGGCTGTGAATGACTGCTCAGAAGCATCAGGGTTATGGTAGTCCATCCATAGCTTACGGTCGTCATAGCCTACCCGTGATAGTCTTAGCTTCCTATTGTCTCTCTTAGTCTTAGTCATTGCTTCGTCCATGATACTACGACAGTTAGAGGCAAAGGTATCTAGGATCTCTTCACGTTGTTTCTTGGTTACGCCCAAGTCCTTAGTTACTAGCATTCGTTGTATCTCTGCAACCAGAGAGGCATTAGAGTTAGTTGGCATGCTAGTCTCCCTTGACCTCAGTCACTGAGAATACCTGCTCCCTTGGGAACTTCATTTTAGTACCGTCTTGGAAAACAATAAGTAATTCATTATCCCCTAGATTGTATTCAGAGACACCTGAGTACTCAGTGCCTACGCCGCCTTGTTTTCCTGTTCTAACCCATAGTTTCATGTTTGCTCCTCCGTCAACGTTCTTAATATATGCCATGTTACTTACCCGCCCCTTGTTTTACACCGCCTTTATAGCTTACATCGACCTCGCCCCATACGCCTGAGTTCCACTCCATAAAAGAACCATCGTCATTGAAACTAAAGCTCATCCAAGGGAAAGGCCCCCAATCGGATACCTTATCGTCTTGGTAGTTAGGCCCAATACAAACTTCGTATCCTTCACCATCGGCTTCAGAACCATTACTTAGCCACTCTCCCTGCTCATATATAGTATGTGGGCCGAACTCAGCTTTTATGTCAGTTCTCTTAAGGAACCCTAGGAATATCTCATAGTCTGTCATGCTCTGTTCTCCTTAGTGTGTCTCAGCCCAACTAGAGCCTACTTTGTATTCTCCGTCCAGAGGACAACGCATGTTAAGCTGTGTCCCTGCTGCTTTGATGCTTTCTACCATAAGGTAACCAGCTTTCTTAGCGTCCTTGATTAGCACTTGGTCTTGCATCTCATCATGAATATTACCGACCCTATGTGCGTCCAATGACCATAGTCTACTGTATTCATCATAGATTGTCAACGCCTTCTTCATAACGATGGCACCACCGCCCTGTAACAAGCGATTCAAGGCACTGTGTAGACTATCGACAGGGATTCTACGTCCGTCTAAGCCGGGCACAGACCCTGAGTTACTGGCTATACGTTGTACCTTAGTTATCAAGGCCCCTAGTGCAGGGACACCCTCTAGGAACTTAGCCTTAAGGTCCTTTCCGTCTGAGGCGTTGCCACCTACGATACTACCTATCTTAGCGTCTCCTGCTCCGTAGAGGAAGGCATAGATAAAGGTCTTAGCCTCAGAACGTTTACTAAGCCCCGCAGCATGCTGGTTCAGGGTATGAATGTCGTCACCGTTCTCCTGAGATCCTTCACAGACTGCCTTGATGTACTCAGGCTCGTCCATGTAGTGAGCAAGCATCCTAAGCTCTAAGCCTGAGGCATCGGCACCTACGATACAGTACCCATCAGGGGCTATCCATAGGCTGCGGCACCCATGACCCCATGGAGCATCACAGGAAGGCACCTGAGCCACATTAGGGCTGTTGTGCGTCATACGTCCTGTCACTGCTCCCATGGGGTCAACGCGGCCATGTACTCTGTTGTCAGGGCCTAGATAGTGAATCCACTGTTCCACCTGTGACCTACGCTTGTCCAGTAGCAGGAAGTCGTAGATAGCTTTGGCCTCAGGGATAGCCTCCGAAGCCTCCTCTAAGGTCTCGTAGTTAACCACAGGGACCCTAGTCTTCTCAGTGAACTCAGTAGGCTTCCAACCTGCGGTAACCAGTCTCTCAGCCACCTGAGGTCCTGACCCTAAGTTTAACTCTTGCCATTCAATGCGGCTAAAGGGGCCACCGACAATCTTAGTCGCATGTTCCCCGTAGCACTTTAAACCTACGACACTGAGTGTTCCGTCCTTTTTAACTTTTGGTGTAATCTCTTTAACCAAGGTAGCTTTTGGCCTAAACGTACTATGAACAATCTCCGTTGCGTCATTGATCCTCTCCTTTAATGTTCCAAGCAATTCATGGGCTCCCTTTGCGTCCAAGAGCCACCCATTCAATTCCTGTTGATAAATAATCTCAGCTACCTTATGTTCTAAGTCAACTGAGTCCTCTGAGAACTGCCTTAGTTCCCTATGCAGCAGAGAGACTACAGCCCCAAGTACCTTACAGTCCTGACGTAAGTACTCAGACATCTCGGGTGTGTACCTTGAGTAGTCATGGAAGTCAATCTTCCTATGTCCTACCAAAGCACCCAAGTTGTCCAAAGAGTGACCTCCGTCCCTACGGGGTGTAGCTAACTTAGACATAACTATGGTATCCCTTTGGATACCATAGTGACTAATGTCTATGTCCCATAGGTTTCTGAGTACAGGGTAGTCAAACTTAATCCCATTGTGAGCGTACCAAGTACCTGAGGAAACTGAGGAGGCATAGTCCCTAAGTGACTTAGCGTCCCTAAACTCCTCGTAGTTACCCTCTGAGTCCTCGACACCTACGCACCAAATAACTTTGGGGCTCAGTGACTCAGTTTCTATGTCAACGTAGTACTCCAACTTAGTCTCCTATGTAGCCTTTGATCATAGTTCCTCGCCTCCTTCAAACTCAGGCATCTCAGTCATACGTCCTGTGTTTTTATCATATAGCAACCTAGTGGCTACCCCTGTCTCACCTGTCCAACGGTTCTTAAGTACCCTGACTGTGCTTAGGTTACGTTCGTTAATGTCCTCTGCCTGTTGATTACGTTCAAAGGCTACTACGAAGTCACTAAGCTGTGCAATGGAGCCTGAGCCTCTAAGCTGACCTAATGTAACTCGGCCACCTTCCTCATGGTTCTTACCCTCAGGTCTCTTAAGGTGAACTACGACAAAGATAGTAGCCCCTGTCTCCTCAGCCAGAGTACGTATCTTAGTCATGATTGCGTCAATGTTCTTACGTTCATCACCGCCCTCTTGGTCAGATACTACGATACTGAGGTGGTCTAGGAATATCCATTTGCACCCACAACCTTTGATCATAAATCTTAGTCGATTCATAATGTTGTCTTCGGACGTAGACCCAAAGTGATCAAATAGATAGAACCTACGTGTACCTAAAGTCTTATCAAAGAAACCTTGTATCTCGGACTTAGGTACGTCTCGGTCAACATGGAGTCTTTGGTTAGCCTCAATACTCATAATACCTAGCCCTGTAATGGCCTTGGATTCCTCTAAGGCCAGTACCCCTATCTTGTCATCAGTGGTACTGAACAACCAGTGCTCCATCTCACGGATAAACTGAGACTTCCCCATCCCTGAGCCTGAGGTTACAGTGATCACAGTACCCTGTTGTAGGCCCTTGGTTAGCTCATTTAAGCCCTCATAAGGGTAAGGTACTGACTCCACGTCCAGCCTGTTTATGATGTCTTCCCAAATGTCACCACCGTTAACAATGCCGTCCGGTGTGTACACCTCAGCAGCCCACCATGCACTTTTGAACTCCTTGATCCTGTTCGCCATGAGCATTGCGTTAGCGTCCTTGAGAGGCAGACGTACCCTCAGGGCCTTGCCCGGCTCTAGGATGTCCTTAACTGCGTCCCATGCTTTATCACCATGCTCATCCATGTCAAAGCAGAAGCGTACTTCGTCGTACTTCTCAATGTAGTCAAGCATTTCCCTGAGTTCCTGAGCAGCACCTTGAGCACCGTTGTTCAGGGACATTACGTCCCACTGCTTACCATTCATCTCAGCAACAGCCATAGCGTCCAGCTCACCCTCAGTGATCGTAAGCCTACCTTTGCCTTTGCACTTGTTGTACCCAAACATGGCTACGTCTTCCTTAGTGCCCGTGCTGTAGAAGCCCTTAGTCTGAACTAAGCGGATCTTAGTACTACACAGTTTCTTGTCGGCTTTAGTGTACCTAGGATAGTAGTGCTTATCTATGCTTCCGGCTTGATCATAGGTGACTAGGACTCCGAAGTGTTCACAGATAGACTTAGGAATCTTACGATCCCCTAAGTCCGATAAGACACCTGTGAACTCTACTGGTGTGCTTTGTGTCATAGTATTATGTCCCCTAGTTTCCCTTACTTCGTCATTGTAGCTGCTGGAGTGGACGTGGTAATCACAGTTGGGTGTCCAACAGTGTTTACCTCCGTCCTCATACACAGCTACGTTATCACGAGAGCCACACGAAGGGCATGGCTCTCTGTTGACAACTCTGGACACTTAGAGGTTTTCCTCGTCCTCAAGGCTGTCCACAGCTTCCCCTAGGGAAACAATACGGATCTTGTCCATGTAGCACGGGACACCATGTGCAGGGTGTGGGTTGCCGAACTTGTACGCAATACGTACTACGGAACCTCGGGGGAGCTCACCTGCAAAAGGAGTCTTTCCGTCAGTGTCCACTACAGGCACGTTAAACGTAGTAGTGAACTTACGTTGCGGAGTACCTTCGTACTCTTTGATCTTAACACCCTTGGCTTCCATCTCGGACGAAGTGACAACCTTGTCGGCTGTGTCGTCTAGTAGAAGCACCAGTTGATAAGTTCCTGTGTCCTTACCTGCGTAAACATTAGTGCTCTTGATTGAACCTAATGATACCTTACCTTGTGCAATTGGCATAATAAAAGTCTCCTGTGACTTTGTGGGTAACTTAGTACCCTTTAGTTTAACTTTGTGGGACTTGTTTGTCCCTCAACCTTTCAATACTTAGTTTAACTGAGTTAATAGTGATTGTCAAGAAACTTTGTGATCGTTAGACTCTAAGCTCCTGACTCTGTCAGCTAAGTGATCAGTCCGTCTGTTAAGGAAGTCAATCCTTGAGTCAGCTAAGGCTATGTCGTCCAACGCAGCCCATAGGATTACCCCTAGTACAACTATGCTTACAGCTAAGAATGTTACTACCATTGTTAGTCCCCTTTCTCTATTTCCATGATGTCCCAAATGATTGCCTTAACTTTCTCAGCAACCTCCCTGTGTTCCTTCTGTGTACTAGGGTCTGTACGTACGTCACAGAAGTGTATCCAAGACCGCATTGACCCTGAGACAAACATACGGGACATAGTAAGGCCCTCAGGTAGTACTACTCTGGCAACTTCCTTAGCTACTTCTCGGTTTATCAGTATCCCATACTCAGCCACAGAAGTGGTGAGAACATGGTGCATGGCTTCCTCAGATCTTTCTCGGGTCCAGTCGCTTACGTCCTCTAGGGAATTCTGACGGTTCTCAGTGTCCTGCATCCTAACCTGTCTTAAGCTCCAAAGTGCGCCCATGTCTTTTAATGGGTTCGCGTACCTTTGTGAGAACTCTTGGAAGTGTAGGCTTCGGTGCCTAAGTAGCTGTCTGGATATGTCCCTAGGGGTCTCTATTAGGAACCCCGCAGTCACCATCTCAAAAGGTGACCAATGCTTATGCTCCGATAAGTAGTCCATAAGAGCTCCCGACTTACCCTTAGCAATCTCAGGGGGCACAGATACTCTAGCTCTCTCGCTAATAAGGTCCCTAGGTGCCTGTGGGTTCCAGCTTAGGCCTGCTTCCTTAGTGTAGGTAACCGGGCAGCTAAGATCCAGTAGCTCGACCTTAGATATTTCTTGATATTCGTTGTTAGCTTTGTGCATAAATCTCTTCCCCTAGTTGTAGAATCTCTTCTTTACTGGCACCTGCCTTTTCAGCGTAGTAAGCAGCATTAGCGGCAGCATAAACAGCATCATAAACAGCATAAGTAGCAGCATAAGCGGCAGCATCATCATGTGATTTGTTTTTAGCGGCTTCGATGGCTAGTCTTGGCCTATTATCATCAGGGTATTTTTCCTCAAAGATTGGTAGTACTAACTCCGCACAAGCAACCGCCCATAAACGGTTTTGATCTGGTGTCAGTTTTTCTGCTAGTTTTTTAAACTTGTCCTCTCTGTTCATTCCTTCACCCCTCTCCATTCGTTGATTATCTCTCTTGCTTTACTGACTCTGACTACAGCATCTGTCCTTATGTCTGGCCCTCGTACTGTGGCTTCTTCATTGGTAATGATTTCAGGCATTGGATTAAGTGCTAGGTCCAGCTCCTTGATTACCCCCCTCATCTTCTGTACCTCCTCACTGGCTTTGCGGATGTAAGGGGCGGGGTTTCTCTCTATCTCCCTGCGTTGCTGCTCAGACATGTTTCGTAGTGTCTTGAAGATAAACCGAGATGATAGGTCTATTACGTTAGCCATATTTTTCCTCGCGTGCTCTGCTAAATTCTTCCGCCTCTTCCTGTAGGAAGTATCCAATACAGTCCATCACGGCCTCCTCTAGTTGGTCCGGGGTCATTTTTATCCAGTCATTCTTTGCGCCGGTTCTGTCGTCACCGTCGTTAAAGTTTGCATCAATCCAATCCTTTACTCGTTTGATGTTCATTCCCTCACCTCGCTGTCTACTGGTGGTATGAAAGTTACTGTGAAACCGTTTTCTTCAAGCGTTTCTTTTGCCATCGCAGCGTGAGCTACTGCTGTTTCTAGCCGCTCTTTAAGCTCGGCGTTCTCACGTTGTAGGGCTTCGATCAGCAGCCAAGCTTTCATTAGATCAGCGCCGTCATACTCGCCGGACTTCAGTTTTACGACTAATGGGTGTCTAGGCATCTTTATTCCCCTCTAGGTAGTCTGCTGCTTTGATTGCATCGAATAATTTACTATCGGCGTCTAGACTTCGTTTATTAAGGCATTCAGCCCTAGCCTCCACAATCGCTTTGAGCAGTGATTCTAGGTGCTGGATTTCCCCGCGATACTCATTCTTAGCCATGTCGTGACCATCCATTAGCGCAGAGGCCAACTGAGCCTTCAAAGCTGCAATCTTCGCGTCATCGGACTTGCCTATTAGATATTCAGGCATCATTGTCTTTTGTAGTGCTAGAACGTCTTGTGCCTTCCCGCATTTAGGGCATTCGCAAACGTCCATACAGCCCAACCAAATAACTCGACAATCAACACAGCGTAGCTCTACCGCTCGATCTGCCGGTGTTGCTGATAAGTTTCCGTAGTGCGACCAGTCACCTTCTGGCGAACCTAGATCAAAGCCAATATGTTTACTCATCCTTCACCCCCTGTAAGTTGCTCGACTCGCAGACTTTCTAGGCCAGCTTTATCGAAGGCATCATAGAAGTAACCTCGTGCAGTCTCTTCTATTGTTTCTACTTTGCGACCTTCGTACCACCACTCTTCAAGCTCGGCAGTAAGCGTTACCATTACCCCGTTCCTTAAAGCTGTCCCAGTACATAAATACTTACGGGGCGTCATTCGGCTTCTCCTGTAATCTTCATTTCTTAGTCCCTATAACTTAGTTCCCTAAGTTAACTTAGTTTACCTTACTTAACCTAAGTTTTAATCATTAGTTATTAAACATAGATAATAAACTTAGATAACTTAATCTCTGTCCTCTTTGTATACTAAGTATTATACACTGTATTACTCAATATACAAACTTTTAGCCAAGGGTTCTTAGAATGCTTAGTAATAAGAACCGGGGCCCTTAGTACCTAAACCTCTAAGCACCTTCGTTCAGTAATGGGTCTAGGTACTCTTCTAGGGATATATCAGAATCACTATAGAAGCCTACCCTAACGTCCTCTGAGACGTAGTAACAAGCCCCACATAGATCTACATAGTCCCCTGTCTCTTTCTCTTTACGTCGTGCCTCAGCGTCACTGAGTAATGAATTACAAGCTTTACATCGCATATTTAGTCCTCTTTGTCCTTAGTTTCCATAGATACGTTTACTAATGTACTATTGTACTCCCTAGAAATTAGTTCGATTAGTCGGCTTAAGTGGGCAGGGAGCCCTGTCTTATTATGTACCTCAAAAGATAGCTGTACTTTAGTTATAGCCATTGTTCTTAGTCCTCCTTAGTTTCATCGTTAGTGTTCTTAAGCGCCTCGTTAGCACTAGGTCTGCTATGTTCAGTTACCAGTGCCATAATTTCAGAGGCATACCTTAGGTCCTGATGGCTCTTACATGTTTCTCTGGCTCCTCTGTCCTTAGCTATCCATAGGCTAGGTGCCTGTACTTCCACTACCTTGCCGTTGCGTTTGTTGCGTAGCGTGTACTTAGTGTCTGAGTTATTCATAGTATGCCCTCACTGCATTTTCCAAAAAATCTAATATTAACATAGTTTCATCGCCTAGCTTAGTACCACTTCGAGTCTTTGTCCAGTGTTCCCTTGCTTCTTGCATTGTAAAGTACCTACAGCCCGCACTTACTCTGAATACCCCATCAGAGCATTGGCAATAGGTGAATACGTAGCCATCGCTACGCTTAATCTGTGGCAAGTCTCTATCGTATAACATTGTGCCTGTTATAATACCCGCCTTTAGATAGACACCCCCATAGACCCTAGCATCCCCATAGACCCTAGCATCCCCAGAGATCTGAGAATTCCCATAGACCCTAGCATTATCAGAGACCTTAGCATCCCCATAGACTTTAGCATCCCCAAAGACCCTAGCATTCTCAAAGACCCTAGCATTCTCATAGACTTTAGCATCCCCAAAGACCCTAGCATCCCCAAAGACCCTAGCATTCCCAAAGACCGTAGCATACCCAAAGACCGTAGCATTCCCAAAGACCCTAGCATTCTCAGAGACCGTGGCATTCCCATAGACCCTAGCATCCTCATAGACTTCAGCATTCCAAGAGACGGTAGCATTATCAGAGACCGTGGCATTATCAGAGACCGTGGCATTATCAGAGACCTTAGCATTCTCAGAGACCCTAGCATTCCCATAGACCCTAGCATCCCTAGAGACCGTAGCATTATCAGAGACCCTAGCATTCCTCGTTATCATAATTATTCACTCCAACCTGTTTTATGTTTAGTGTACCCTGTCTTTTGTTTACGCTTACGATCTACGAACGTAGTCGCTTTGCTGACTTTGTGCGCGTGCTTAGCTACAAAGTTTCTATTGCTGTGTTTCTTACTGTCACCTTGTTTTCTAGTCCAACTCATTTCCCGTATTCCCTTAGTTCCAATGCTTCTAAGATGCTTTCTAATGTGCTGTGACCTTCCTCTACTTTCCTACACGGCACAGTCCCTATGTCATATGCGTTATAATAAGGCTTAGTGGGCGCTTGCTTGTAGTATTCAAGCTCCATTATGAAGTATCTCCCGTCGTCAGTAACCCATTGTGATGGGTGTGTGGCCCCATTGCTTAAGTACATATTATAGGTCTTCATTTCCTCTGCTCCTTACGCTAACTCAGGTAATTATGTGCTCGTTAGCTCTACAAAGAGCCTCCATAAATCCCCTAGGCGTGGTGCTACGGATCTTCTTAGTCTTAGCTCCTTTGCCTCCTAGCTTCTTATGCTGTCTACTATACTGGCTCTCTGGCTCCACGGGAGCCACGGGAGGTTTAACTACGTCGGGAGTACACCATATGCCAGTCTTTTTAGTGTATGCGTCCCTAGGGGCGATGTGGTCTGGAAATTCTGGATGCTCTGCCTCCGCTATAGGTATGTACTGACCATAGTCACACGGATTAAAGTAGAAGTTAGGTTTGCGCCATAGAGAAGCCAATACGCTTACAGGGTTCTCTAGGATTACAGGCACGCCTTTAGGTGCGTAGTGGTCATACGCGAGCCGGCATAGAGCCGCGGCATCATCCTGAAACTTAGGATTCTTTAGCCTTTTGGAGGCGAAGTGAGCCGCCCCAGAGACTGCTAGGTCTGTACAGGGTGGGAAGCCTATTACTAGCCTAGGCTTTAAAGCCCCTAGTAATTCCTTGGATACAGAAGCTCCCAGTTTTAGGTATTGAGGATGCCCCGTTAAACCTTTGGGGTGCTGAGTATCAACGGCTAAGACACTATAGCCACGGTCTAACCATGGTTGTGCCGCGTAATCAGTGACGTTGAACAGTAGGAGAATATCGACTTTCATGGTGGTACTACCTTTAGTTAATTGAAGTTGAACTATAGACACCTTAAGTTTAAATGCCTAATAATATTTAGTTATAAAAATCCTGTCCTTCTTATCCTTTGGCTATAATGCCTAATTCTTTGATTTGTTTGCCCATCTTAGCACCATGGGCGAGGTATGCGATAACTTTTACATCTTTATTCCAACATTGTCTACAGGTTAGGCATTTACCTTCTTGTTCATATGCTCTGCATAGTGACATACCTTTAGCGGCATGGTCTACAGTGGGAACTATGGTACTCTGATTCCCTTTGTGACTCAGTGTTTCACCTGTAATGGAATCACTGGAATACCTTACCACTACGTTAGGTAGCGCCTCAAGTTCACTGAGTACCTTTGCAAACTTAGTAAACTTGTGCATCCTTGTGGGTATCCAATGGTTACAATGTGGCGTGTTACGTGCTACCTCTAGGATCTTAGTAGCTAAGCCCAAAGAGTACATATCGCCAGAATCAAACCACCTAAAATACCTGTCGTTGTCTAACTCTGCTACCATGTCCTGAGTCCATTGTTCCCGTTGCCAGTCCTCCTTATTGTGTACCCTAGGGGCCTTAACATTAGGGAATCTATAGTTTCCAGTGGTAGCGTAGCATCCTTTGCAGGCTGGCACTAGGTTACCTTGTGAGTCCTTGGAGGCTGGGCAGGTGCTTAGTGCTTCAAGAGACCATGATCTACACGACATTTTAGATGCTTTAGATAGCTTTAACATTGTTCTCAGATCCTTAGTTGTTATGGACCCATGGTAAACCAAGGGCCCTTGGTTGTCAAGTACTTAATACTCTTTGTTGTCTAGGTGCTCAACCAGCTCACTGTTTAACTCGTTGATTCTAGGTAGTATGTGATTGTGTATCAGTCGCAGAGTGTACCTATCGTTCTTCATAAGTAGGTCGCATACCTTAGCACTACCGTATAGGCCCGCGGCTAGTTCTGTTAAAATGAAGTTTAAAGGGGTTAGCTTGTTTACGTTTGGGTGTTTGATCATCGTTTATTCTCCTATCGTTCGTTGAAGTGACTGGCTACGGCAAGGATGGTTGTCATTATGGTCAAGGGTATCGCCATTAGTAGCAACGTCTGTTGGTTTTGAGTGCTTCCTATTGATGCCAGTACAGCATTGAACATTACGACCATGAAGATTGTAAGCTCAACAGTAAGATATTCCACGTTATCCGGCATTAGTTTCATTGTGCTTAGTCCTTAGTTACTTAGTTGATGGGCCCATGGTAAACCTAGGGCCCTAATTTGTCAAATGATTATCGTGAATCACGTCATCAAATGTTGCTGCGAAGTAGCTGTATTCAGCCTCCTCTTGAGACTTAAATTGATTCCGCGCGTCGTTTCTGTCCGCGTCCCAGTCATTCAATCCGTTTTCCGCTGCCATTCCCATTGCGTCTATTTCTTCCAGAGTGAAATCTTCTATTTTTGCAAGGTTGTCAATAGCAAGTAGCTGAATTACCCACTCTTGATATCCGCTAGTTTTGATCATTTTGTTCTGCTCCGTTTGGTGCGTTGCTTGATTTGATGAGTACATTGTACACTACTGGGTCCCTATGTCTACTACCGTTCGTCGGGACAATAAGTTATAAGAACCAGGGTGCTTAGTACCTTAGGGTATTGGTGCTCTTTATATGCCTAGCCAGCATAGACCATAGTTCACCTAGCATACTGAGTGCACTAAGTCAACAGGGGGCTAAGGCCTTAGCATACTGAGTGCACTATGTCAACCATGGGCTAAGGCCTTAGCATACTGAGTGCACGTTGTCAACACAGTACGTGCGCTAGCATACTGAGTACACTGTGTCAACCATGGTCTAAGGCCTTAGCATACTGAGTGCACGTTGTCAACATAGTCCTTAGTGGTACCCTAAGCAGCCCTCGCTGTCCAATGTTTTCTAAGTTATCCGATGAACGGTCACCTAGCACAATGGCCCTAAGTTGTCTAAGATTACTTTGGACTAAGGCCCTTGGCCCTAAGTACCTAAGGGACTAAGGCCCCTAGCACAATGGCCCCTAGTTGTCTAAGATCCTTTGGTACTAAGGGAGCCGGGCTTAGAACCTTAGGGACTAAGGGCTGAGGGGCTGAGGGACAAGGGGGCCGGGGTGGGGATTGGATCTTGGTTTACTTAGGGGTAGGCTACCAAGTTTACAAAAGAGTAAAACTAGGAACTAGGCCCTTAGACCCTTGGTTTAACTAGGTACTAAGGCCCTAAGAACTAGGTAAACTAACCATAATGTAGTCAATGTGACCAATGTAACTAAGTACTTGAATACTAAGGGACTTTGAGCTAAGAAACTTAGTAAATAACTAAGAAAAACCTTGACATTTAGGGTCAACTCGGGCATCATAGTTAACTAAGGGAAACTAAGCTAAGATTACTATGTAAAAACTAAGGTTTTAGGCCCTTAGGGTATTGACTTTTGCTTAGATACATGTTATAATATTAACATAGTTCAAACAAAGATTAGTACACTAAGGTCTAAGGCTCTTAAGTTTAGCAAGTGTATTATCTTATGTATATAACTATAATAAAAAACTAAGGTTTCTGAGTAACTTAAGAGCCTCAGCTTACTAAAGCTAAGGTCCTGAGTAACTTAAGAGCCTAAGGCTAAGTTTACTAAGCAATCACTTGCACCCATAGTGAACTTAGTTCACTAAGTTAACCTAAGGAGAAACTTTGAGTACCAAAGAACCTGAGGACACCACAAAGCCTACTAAGGCTAAGGATACTAAGCTAAGTAAACCTAAGGGTCGCGTAGGTAGACCTAAGAAGGCTGACGTATCTAAGAAAAAGCAGGGTAACCGAGGGGCTGTAGGTAGGCCTAAGGGCGATGCAGCCATAATGAATGAGTATAAATCAAGGATGTTGACTTCACCTAAGTCACGCAAAGTCCTTGACAGTATATTCAATGCAGCCTTGGATGATGAACATAAGAACCAAGCAGCAGCATGGAAACTGGTGATGGACAGAGTAGCTCCCAGCGCCATGTTTGAACAAGAGGTTACTAAGGGCCAAGGTAAGAACTCAATACAAATCAATATCACTGGACTTACTGCCAATGTACCCCAAGACATAGGGGATGCAGAGTTTACCGAAGTAACTGAGGACCTAGGTGCCTCAGACTCTGAGCTAGGAGCCTAGGGATGTCCTTAGAGTTTAATGTCGAACTTCTACCGTGGCAACAAGAGGTCTTTGTAGACCCCAGCAGGTTCAAGGTCATAGCAGCAGGGAGACGGTGTGGCAAAAGCCGCCTTGCAGCAATTACTTTGCTCCTGAAGGCCCTAGAGGACTCACCGGGCCAAGTATACTATGTAGCCCCTACACAGGGACAGGCTAGGGACATTATGTGGGATACCCTAGGTGAACTAGGCCATTCCTTTATCCAAAGTAAACATATTAACAATCTACAGATAACCCTGATCAATGGGGCTAAGATAAGCCTCAAAGGGGCTGACAGACCAGACACTATGCGAGGTGTGGCCCTTAAGCACTTAGTCATGGATGAGTACGCAGATATGAAGCCTGAGGTCTTTGAACAGATCCTCAGACCTGCACTTAGTGACCACAAAGGTTCCTGTATTTTTATTGGTACACCTATGGGTCGTAATCATTTCTATGAAATATACACCAAGGCATACCTAGGGGAGCTACCGGACACTAAGGCTTGGCACTTTACCTCAGCAGATAACCCCCTCATGGACCCTAATGAGATCCAAGCTGCTAAGGAAACCCTAAGCTCCTTTGCCTTTAGACAAGAGTACGAGGCTTCCTTTGAAGCCCGTGGCTCAGAGATGTTTAAGGAGGATTGGGCTAAGTTCTCAGAGGAGGAACCTAAGGGTGGTCAATGGCTCATAGCAATAGACTTAGCTGGTTTTGAGGAAGTAGCAAAGGGTGCTAAGGCATCCAAGCACTTAGATGACACAGCTATAGCCATAGTAAAAGTATCCCCAGAGGGATGGTGGGTCAAGGACATCATAGCAGGACGTTGGACTCTTAAGGAGACTGCGGCTAAGATATTCCAAGTAGTCAGAGACTACAGACCTACAGCTATGGGAATAGAGAAGGGGATAGCTAAACAGGCAGTTATGAGCCCTTTAGAGGACTTACAGAGGCAGTACGGTAGATTCTTTAATGTACAGGAACTTACCCACGGTAATCGTAAGAAAACTGACCGTATCATGTGGGCTTTGCAAGGAAGGTTTGAGAATGGCCTAGTTACCCTGAACAAAGGTGAGTGGAACACTAAGTTCCTAGATCAACTATTTCAATTCCCTGACCCTCTGACCCATGACGACATGGTGGATTCACTAGCGTACATAGACCAGTTGTCCGAAGTCATCTACATCGACGAAGGATTCTACGAAACATACGATGAGCCCCTAGACGAAATAGCAGGATACTAGGTGACAAACACTAAGGAACTAAGAATACTATGCCAATCGAGATTCTAAATACAGTTGAGGAAGAGTTTGATACACTTACTGACGGAGGTAAGTTAGAGGACTGGGTTCAGGCTAAGATGAATGAGTGGTCTGACTTCTACACAACTAACTATGAGCAAAAGGACGATGAGTACTATCGTATCTGGCGTGGAATATGGGCCAAGGAGGACGTAGAACGTCAAAGTGAACGCAGTCGCTTAGTCTCACCACATACCCAACAAGCCGTAGAGTCCGCAGTAGCCGAGGTGGAGGAAGCTACCTTTGGCAGAGGTAAGGCCTTTAGAATTGATGACGACGTAGCTGACCAAAACCCTCAGGACCTAGCTAATCTAGAAAAACTCCTAGAGGAAAGGTTCTCGGACGCTAAAGTACGTAGGTCA
>VMHT01030203.1_pt1 | contig 21026 bp, 28 predicted proteins | sample 4693611 | NCBI WGS metagenome assembly VMHT01 (sample SAMN12280063, study PRJNA550983) | marine metagenome | isolation source: seawater sampled from same location over 5 years 0.02-0.2 micron viral filtrate | place: USA: collected off the coast of southern California halfway between the port... ...
AAAGTAACAGATCGGTACTTGAAAAAGGAATACCCAACTATGGTGACCTTAAAGATAGATTGTTAGACAACAGGCGCCATTACTTAGATCCTAACTGCAAAATATATGAGGTATTTTAAATGGCTATACACGCAATGATTGATTTAGAAACACTGGATACAGGTGTTGACAGTGTAATCTTAACCTGTGGTGCTATTAAGTTTGATCCACTTAGCAATGCAAAACCATATGCAGAGATGTATCATCGCTTGGATGTAGATGAGCAAACTGCACTTGGGCGTACAGTAGACGAAGGTACTATTGCTTGGTGGGGTACACAAGATGAGGCTATTTGGCAAGAAGCACTAGGCGATGAAGACCGTGTTAGCATAGATGACTTTATTCGTGACTTGCAACGCTGGGTAGTCGGTGTAGATGTTATTTGGGCTCAAGGCTATGGCTTTGACATTACTATACTTGAAACATTGCTTAAAAGCAAAGGACATAACAAGCCATGGAACTTTTGGAATCTCCGAGATAGTAGAACATTGTTCCAACTTATGCCAAAAGATCCTCGCAAAGCAATGAACTTCGCCGCACACAATGCTCTAGAAGATTGTAGAGCACAAGCACAGTGCGTTCAGTATTGTTTTAGAGAATTAGGCATCGAAAAAGGTTGACAAACACTATATAGGTGCTATTATATATGTATAGTTTGTTTTTGAGGAGAGATTGAAATGGCATTTGCAGACTCTAGCGTTTATAAAGATTGTGGCGATGGTTCAATCCTAGGTGGTTTCCGTGAGAAGGATACCAAAAACATCTTTGAGTTCAGCAAGAACAATGACCGCAATCCAGAGTTTCCTGAGCATGAATTTCCTCATAAGATTTGGGTGACTACACCAATCGCTGGCATTGACAGCGGATACCGTTATGGTTGGGTTGGTAAGACACGTTGTAAGATTGCATGCGATGTTGATCGTGTTGAAACTTGGATGTTGTCGGGAAAAGGCAGAATAGACTATTTAAATGGTTGACACTGTCTTTAAAGATGTTACTATAGTTAAGTAAGTTAATAAAACAGAGAGAGAGTAAGATATGGGTTATGTACTTGTGAAAGACGGTAGTTACCGCAATCAAGCAGTTGAAAATACTGTGTTCCCCCTTATTAAAAACTTTGTGCCTGCCAAAGGCAAGCCAGGTGGTTTTGTTACTGTTGATGGTACATGCCGCTTTGGTCCTGATGCCACAAAAGTTCGGATTAGTGTTGGCGCTGAAAAATATCTACAGATTGTAGAGCGTGATGCTTTTGAGAAACAAGAAGGCGCAAAGTCTGAGATTGTAAAAAGTGTTGAACCTAAATACACTGTTGAAGATGATGCAAAACGTATGGCAGAGATTGGCGAACGCTTTGAAATCCTCGATACAATGACTAAGAGCTTGGTAAAAAGCGACATTCGTGCGCTGATTGTTACTGGACCTCCGGGTGTTGGTAAGAGCTTTGGCGTTGAAGAAGAGCTGAATAAAAGTTCACTTTTTGGAGATATTGGTGCTCAACGTCGTAAATACGAAGTCGTAAAAGGTGCGATGACGCCGCTAGGTCTTTATGCAAAACTATATGAGTATGCAGATAAAGGCAACGTGGTAGTATTCGATGACTGTGATAGTGTACTAATGGATGATCTAGCACTTAACATCCTAAAAGCCGCACTGGACAGCGGGAAGAAACGTATGATATATTGGAACGCAGACAGTGCAAAACTGCGCAGCGAAGGTATCCCTAACAAGTTTGAGTTTAAGGGATCAGCCTGCTTTATTACAAACATCAAGTTCGAAAACATCCGTAGTAAGAAACTGCAGGATCACCTCGAAGCACTTCAATCACGTTGTCACTATCTTGACCTAACGTTGGACACTATGCGTGACAAGGTATTGCGTATCAAACAGATTGCCGCTAAAGGCGACTTATTCCGTGATTATGATTTTAACAAACAGAACGAACAAGAGATTATCGACTTTATTGCCGATAACTGTGATCGGTTTCGTGAAGTAAGTTTGCGTATGGCGCTTAAGGTTGCTGACCTTAAAAAGATATCAAGTAACTGGAGATCACTTGCTGAGTCAACTTGTATGAAGAGAGTTGGCGAACAATGAGTTTTGTAAGCATGACAACCCCCTCTCTCTCTTCTTCTCGAGGTTGTCAGATTTGCAAAAACCGAGTGGGGGGCTTTTTGTCCCTCACTCACCCTTATACTACTATTTATTGGTAGGTTAACAAAAACAAGATTTTGACGGATAGGAAAATCCAGCACAACGAAATGTTGGATTTTTGACAGATTAGACCGCGGCTCCTCTCTCCTCTCTCTCCTCCAATCGCGGTCTATAGAGGGGGCAGTTCAAACTAGGACTGCCCCTTCGACCTTTTCACTAGGAGTGTATATGACATACATTGTAAATCAAAACTGCGTCAACTGTAGATACACAGACTGTGTCGAAGTGTGTCCGGTTGATTGCTTTTATATTGGTGAGAACACAATCGTTATTCATCCAGACGAATGCATTGATTGTGGAGTATGCGAACCTGAATGTCCAGCAGAAGCGATTGTGCCTGACACTTACATGGACACTGACTTGGAATACTGGTTAGAAAAGAATCGCAAGTATAGTTTGATATGGCCCAACATTACACAGAAGTTAGAAGCACTGCCTGATGCTGATGCAGTCAATCCTGCCATGGGATATACAGAAGATAAAACTGCACAGTTCAGTGAGGAATCAGGACCGCAGGAATGAAAGCGGCAGTAGGCGATAGTTTTACCTACGGCGAAGAACTAGAAGACCGTAGCAATGCATGGCCCACATTGTTAGGCTATGAAAACCATGGTTTACCGGGTGCTAGCAATGAGTATATTTTTAGAACTGCAATAGAGCTAGCACCAACTTGTACACACATTATAGTAGCATGGAGCGAATGTACAAGGCACGAAGTATACACACACGAACCCGTTACTGTGCATAGACACAAACAGTTTCAAGGGCTAATACAAACAAACAGTAGATGGACTGAACTGCCTTGGTTTAGAGAACTGTATGCAAAATACACACAGGAAGAACATCAGTTTACTCGCACACTAACATATATGATAGCACTGCAATCCTATCTTGACGTCAATAACGTGGATTGGCGTTATTGCAGTGCATTTAGCAATCAGCAGATGTTTCTTAAATATAGCACACATCCATTGTTGAGCAGATTAAACACCGAACGTTTTATAGGATATCCATACCATGGAATGGTCGAGTGGGCATATGGTACACCACATGGATCTGGCGGGCATCCTCTAGAGTATGGTCACCAAAGGATTGCAGATGCAATACAATCACACATTTAGAAAAGTCTGGCCCTGGGATCCTGTAAACACCGACACCGACAGAGACTGTGTTTATGTTATGGATCATTTGCCAGAAAAAGAAATAGATTACAGTTTTAGTAGGCAACAACTACAACGAGAACACTATGGGCAAAACTGTTGGTTAGAAAATAGCAAAGGCAAAACTGCTTGGATATTTGAAAGTTATTTACATATACAAGTTCCTGGTCCTGTGTTGTTTGTAAATGAAACAATAAGTCATATTAAAGACATACCCACTAACACTCCTAGCGATAAAAAATATAAGTTTAGTGCATGGTTAAATAAACCTAGGCATCATCGTGTGTTGGTTAGCAGTTGGATTAACGAAAACTTTACACAAGACTTTGAGTATACAAGCCAGTTCAACGCAGAGGAAGATGGTATGTCAGCTCATGAACTTTTCGTAGACGATTGGCATCCTGGGTTACCTAAACGTTGGCAAGACAGTCCTCCAAGGAGCAGCAGTGTATTTGACATTGTTACAGAACCAAACTTCTTTGAGCTAGGTCATCATTACAGTGAGAAAACAGAACATTGTATTTTAGATTATTGTATTCCAATACTGCATGGATATGGTGCATGCGCGGCTATGAAAAAACTTGGCTTTGATATGTTTGAAGATATAGTAGATTATAGTAGTCAATATATTGTTGATCCATATGCGAGAACACAAAAGTTAATGGATGATAACAAACAAGTATTGCAAAATGCATATGATGTTTACACTGTTGATGTTAGGCAGAGATTAGCAGAAAATCATAGACTGCTTGTTAGACTGAACAGTTATTTGCATTTACTTAACAGCGAAGAAGATATTGCATTTTTTAGAGAACTAATGTATAATACTAATAATAAAGAACTTAGACAAAATTTAAGGCAGATTTATGAAACCAGCGGTATTGCACGTTAAAGACGAAGTAAACTGTAAGATAGAAGGACTTGATTTGGATACTCGTAAGAAGTTATCCAACATGTTCAAGTATGAGATTCCTTATGCACGTTACTTGCCTGCTGTTAAACTAGGACGTTGGGATGGCAAAAAAGCATTCTTTCAACTAGGTGGTAGCACTTACATTAACCTACTACCAGACATCTTGCCTGTGCTAGTAGAGCGTGGCTATGACGTAACACTAAATGACATGCGAGAGTATGAAACAGATTTTATGCTAGAGCCAGTGCATGAGGATAGTTTTGCAGATACACTTTGGCCCGAAGGACATCCTGTTGCCGGTACACCTATCAAGTTGCGTGACTATCAAGTTGAAACGATAAATGCATTCTTAACTAATCCGCAAAGCCTGCAAGAGATTGCTACAGGTGCAGGCAAAACACTGATGACAGCGGCATTGAGCAAGAGTGTAGAGAACTATGGACGCAGTGTAGTTATTGTTCCCAACAAAAGTCTAGTAACACAAACAGAAGAAGACTATGTTAACATGGGATTGGACGTTGGTGTGTACTATGGTGATCGTAAAGAGTTTGGCAGAACACATACTATCTGCACATGGCAAAGTCTAAACATACTACTAAAGAACACAAAGAATGCAGTTGCACCTATAAGCATTGGTGAGTTCTTAGAAGATGTAGTGTGTATTATGGTGGACGAAGTGCATATGGCTAAAGCAGACGCACTAACGGCCCTGCTAACGGGCGTAATGAGCCATATACCCATACGTTGGGGACTAACAGGCACAGTGCCTAAAGAAAAGTTTGAAAGCGTGGGTATTGTGTGTAGTATTGGTCCTGTTATCAATCAAATCAGTGCAAAAGAACTACAAGACAAAGGTGTGCTTGCGCAGTGTCATGTTAATGTAGTACAAATGATTGATACAGTTGTGCATACAAACTATCAAAGTGAACTTAAATACTTACTAGAAGATGCAGGTAGACTTGATTACATTGCAGGACTATGCGATAGTATCAAAGACACAGGTAATACACTTATACTAGTTGACAGAATTGCAGCAGGCAATGAACTAGCAAGTCGTATACCAGACAGTGTTTTCGTATCAGGAAGTACAAAAGGTGCAGACAGAAAAACGGAATATGACGAGGTATCAACTGCTACAGGAAAGGTCATTATCGCGACTTACGGTGTGGCAGCTGTTGGCATTAATATTCCGCGAATCTTTAATCTTGTGCTTGTTGAGCCTGGTAAAAGTTTTGTTCGCGTTATTCAAAGTATTGGGCGTGGTATTCGTAAAGCGGAAGACAAAGACTTCGTACAAATCTGGGACATAACCAGTACAGCAAAATACGCTAAAAGACATCTCACCAAACGTAAAGCCTTCTATAAAGAAGCAAACTACCCGTTTACGGTAGAAAAAGCAGACTGGAACTAACATGAGAATATTAACACTTGAAAACCGTGCATACGAAATGAATGATATACCCGACGAGGTAGAAGATTTACGTTTCGCAATACTGGATAACAGCAATCCTAACGATCCAGATTACTTTTTTATCCCGCTGATCTTTCTTGAAAGTTTTAACAGTCCAGCAGTAGTGTTAGACATTGGTGGCAACAGGATACGCATGCCTGTGGATTGGAAGATACTTATTGGTGATAAAGAAGTAGGTGACCTCGAAATGCTGAACTTCAGCAGTCTAAATGACAGAGGGTTTGATGCATTTGTTTTCAATCCTCTGGGAGACTTTAGACACGAGTACGAACCTGTAAACATAGTGGATATTTACAGCGATGTTAAGTGGTTCTTTCCTAAACTCAAACAAGGACAAATCCTCGCCATTCCGATTGAGGCTGATGTGGAAAATCCCAAGTGCGTGTACTGTGCAAAAGAAATCAACAAACAAAATGAGATTGTTCACGTTGATAGAGCATGGTAAAATACTGCGTCATGATTATAGACGATTTGGTTTTAACACATATCTAAGCATCGATGACATCAGCAAACAGGGTGCTAAGACTGAACTTACACAGCGTATACAAAAATATTTTGACAACCGTGAAGTAGAGTTTAGATATGAGGAAGCAGAAAACATGGGCTGGATAGAGTTTGAGAAACTTGACGATGCACAAATGTTTGTGTTATCATTTAGTGATGTTATAAAAACAAATGGAGTTCGCTTTGAGTGAAAAACTGCCACTAAACACAGTGCTTGCAGCTATTGATAAAAAAGACTATGACTTCTATGATCGCCTTACTGATGAGCACAAGAAGCAAGTAGCACCCTTTTTGCTTAATCGTTATGTAAGTTTAGTAAAAGGCAATCCAGACTTAGCTGCATACTATTTGATGGCTGGCAATCAGCGTGTAAACTGCACTTACTTTGAACTAGCAAAGCATCCAAAACTTGTATGGCAACTGCTATGCACAGTATCGCCTGGTATGGGTACACAGTTTCATCAATGGGTTGGACACAAAAAGAAAAGTAAAAACTCCAAAGACAAAAATCGCAAATATATAGAACAACTACATCCAGCTGCAAAGTTAGATGAACTAGAAATACTAGTAAACTTATACACAGACGCAGACATTAAAGAGATTAAAAAACTGCATGGAGAAGTTTAACTATAATACAGATAAACTTGTCGTTGTTGCTTACCCTACAGGTGCCGGCGGCAAGTTTCTCATAAACAGTTTAGGTGTTAGTAACAGTGCTTGTTTGCAAGATTGGGAACTTTACAGTCTATCAAGCACAGAAAAGAAACAACTTATATTTGATAGACTAGATGCTACGCCTGCTGGCACTTGGAACGATTTAGACTTAGGTTGCTTTAAACAGTTTGAATATAACATAGATGGTCTGCTAGCAGAAGCAATACACGAAATAGAGTTTGAGTTTGACCAAGTTGTTGATATAAGTTACGGTGACAAATACTTTTTCCAAACTACGCATACAGAAGAAAACTATCTGCAACTGTGTCGTGCTTTTCCTCGTGCTACTACGATAAATCTCGTTAACTGCGGCACCATGCGTAGAGATATATACAATCCTGTGAAAGATTTAAATATACACAGTGACTATATTTTTGATGTAGAAAACTACGGTAACATTGCAAGTCTACTTAATGATATCAGCATGTTTTATACAATGTTTAAAATGAAAGACTTTGACCGAACATTTACACTAGAATATTATAATCGCTGGCAGGATAAAATAAATGGATAACTTTACATCAGTTATCAGAGATGCTATAATAAACTACAGTATGCAAGAAACCGATTTTAAATGTAAGTATTGTGGCAAAGGCTATCGCAAGGAAAGTACCCTTGTGGCACACCTGTGTGAGCCAAAGCGCAGAGCCATGCAAGAGAATGAAGCAGGTGTAAAACTTGCTATGACTGCATACTTGCGTTTTTATGAAATGACTCAAGGCAGTGCTAAGTTTAAAACATATGCAGACTTTAGTACTAGTCCTTATTACAATGCATTTGTAAAGTTTGGTAGACACATGGTTGCTATTCGTGCAATCAACACTGCTAAGTTTATTGACTGGGTGATTAAAAGCAATAAGAAACTGGATTACTGGTGTAAGGATGCTGTCTATCAAGAATACTTGTTTGATCATTTGCGCAAAGAAGCAGTGCAGGATGCACTGGAGCGCAGTATAAAAACCATGGAAGACTGGGCTGAAGAAAAAGAAAGTGTATTCAATCATTATTTTAACTATGTGAACAGTAACCTACTTGTGCAACATATTACAACAGGACGTATCAGTGCATGGGTGGTGTTTAACTGTGACAGTGGACAAAGTGCGTTGAACAAACTAAGCAGTGAACAAGTCGAAATGATTTTTCCGTACATCGATCCGGACTACTGGAAGCGTAAGTTTGTAGATTATTTTGCAGACACAGAATGGGTAAAACACATACTAAAGGAAGCAGGGCTATGAGAGACATGCCAGATGTAGACATTGACTTCGGTGATCGTACACAGTTACTAAAACATGTGTCGGGTATTGGCGCTAGACTTGAAAATGGTAACAAACACAACACTGGTGTTTACTTTACAGACATCCCAATGGCACATGATGGACTCGCTACACTGGATCACAAGGCGGCAGAGCAACTAGGATACTTTAAACTGGACTTGCTAAATGTAGGTGTATATGAACGTATCAGTAATGAACTACATTTAGTAGAACTTATGCGAGAACCTCACTGGTATCGTTTGCAAGAACGTGAGTTTTTTGAAAAACTTATACACGTTGGCAAGCACTACGATACAATGCTTAAGATGCCAGAACCTGTAAATAGTATACCACGCATGTCAATGTTTCTTGCTGTGATCCGCCCTGCAAAGCGGCACTTGATTGGTCTGCCGTGGGCAGAAGTTGCTCAAACAATCTGGGATAAAGCAGGGCAAGACAGTTACAGTTTTAAGAAAAGCCACAGTGTTGCGTATGCACAACTGGTAGCAGTGCATATGAATATACTAGAGGAACAAGAATGAAAGTTTCAATAGGACCGTTCACAGATGACGGCGAAGCACAAGAAATGTCAATACACATAGACGAGTATGATACATGGAGCATGGATCACACACTTGCTCCTATTATCCTGCCTATGCTAGTACAACTAAAAGACACTAAACATGGCGCCCCTAAAACTGACTTCGTTGATGTTCCTAGGCATTTGTGGCCCACTAAAGAACAAGAAGATCATTACAATAAAACAGGTGAAACAGATCCTTGCTTTTTTGCACGTTGGGATTGGATACTAGACGAAATGATATACGCATTTGATTGTAAAGCAAACAAGGACGATGTGTATATGCGTTTAGATGATCGCAGCGCACTAGAAGAAGAACAAAATCGTATCTCAAATGGGTTTAGACTCTTTGGTAAGTACTACGAAAGCCTATGGGATTAACATGGATAAAGATTTACAAAGATTGTCTGATATACAAGACAGATTGCTTAAACATATTGAAAGTGATTTGCAAGACGATGAAGATTTTTTATATATGGCTACTATGCTAATGAAGCACAGTGTTATCTTGTATAAAATGATTCTAGATGATGAACAGATTACAATGATGCTGGATCATGTTAAAGACAATCTAGTGGATGATTTTGATTTTGATATTGAGAATTTGCCGCCGAGTGGCACTACAATCCACTGATGTATACAGCAACACTGTAGTAAAACAAAGTATGCACAATCTGATCTAACACCATAGTCCACCACCAAGCAGGAGTTCTAGGTTTTGCATCAATAGCTCTATTTAAATGGTGTTTTGCAAAATCTATATGCCAATGTGCAACATAATCTATAACTGCTATTGCTAGTGCTATAGGCAAACTTACAAAAAAACTACAAGCAAGCAGCGCAGTCACACCATGATGAAAGTAGTGCAGGTGTCCACTTAACCATTTGTGCTTGGGCGAACCTGGAATACTCTGTTGCATTCCTAGATCAGCAATATAATGCTTGATCATTAATGCAAGAAAGAGTTCCATTACTTAACCTTTCGAACCAACTGTATGTTACGTCTTTTACTGCGTTTTTTTGCAAGCTCGGCAATACTAACACTAGGTCCTTTGATTACTTCTGTATCTTTAATGTTAAATGTAATAAGTGTGGGTGTAAAGACAGCAAAGTCTGCTTTTAAGAACAAGTTGATAGGAATGGTGCGATTACTTTCCCACCACCAAACTTCGCCAAGTTCTAAAAAACTTGCTTTGTATCCGTCTGGAATCTTGCTATAGTCATACATGCTTAACACAGTATCGTCTTGATTCTGCACAATGCCTACATACTCTTGACCGCCATAGGTTACCAAACTTAAAAATGGATATTTTTCAAATATTTCGTCTGCGAGTTTAGGCATAGGTTCCTTTTATAAATACAGTATGACTGTTACTACTGGATATTTATATGCACAAAGACACACTGCGGTTGTAACTGATACTGGAGTTTCTAATCAGATGAGTATGTTTTATACACCTAATATTAAAGTCTATAGAGGTATAGACAACTATGTTCGAATCGAGTTCAAGAATCGAGATCAAAAACGTGTTAGTATGACTGACCATACAGCAAACATTGTTGTCATTGACAAAGAAAACAGTGTTGCTTATATTGAACGTGCGCTTACTAGTATAGATGCAAGACGCGGAGTATGGGAAGCACTGATAAGTGAAAGTGATCTACTAAACTTAGATGCTAAACACTATAGTTATGCACTTAAGGTTACAGATCCAGAAGGCAGAACTAGTATTGGATATGCTGATGACAACTACGGTGCAAATGGTGTATTAGAAATAGTTGAAGGTGTTTATCCTGCATTTAAGGATAGCACAACGGAAGATTTTGCAGGTGGAGACACAGGCAGTAACATAGCAATAACACCATATATTAATCGCAACACAGCGCAACACACTGCACAAGTATATTTTAGTAGTGCGTTTACAGGCACCCTGGAGATACAGGGCTCAATCAATCCAAGTAATAGTATTCAAAACGCTGATTTTACAACTATAGCAACAGAAACATACACTGCACAAACCGACAATGACTACATCAACTTTACCGGCGTATACAGTGCAGTGCGTTTTGTACGCTCGACTACTACAGGAACATTGAGTCAAGTATTATATAGACCGTGAAACTAGTAGGATTTGGCTGTAGTTTTACCTATGGCAGTGAACTAGTAGATCCGGATCTAGGATCTGAGTCTCATCACGCAAACATTCGTTATAGAGAACACAATGTTTGGCTAGGTCGCCTGGCAGAACGATTAGACTTTCATTATGATAACCTTGCACAACCTGCAAACAGTAACTATGCTATACAATATCAAGTAGCAGATTATATCAATAACACTTGGAACCCTGCTGAACAGATTATAATCTGCGTTGCTTGGACAGAGTCTTGTAGATTCAGTTGGCTAGATGAAACTTGGACACACAATGGGCAGGTTAGAAATGATCAAAAGTTTTTACACAGTCGCAGTGATTGGTTGAAAAGCAATGTTGATCATCAATATTGGACAGACGCCGCAAAACTTAATGTAAATGCAGTTTGCAAATACCATGACCTTCCGATACTACAGTTCAATGCTATAGGCAAACACACACCAACACAATATCCTAACTATTTCCTTGATGGCGCCACAATGCAAAGTGTACTGCAATCTGAACATTTTGCCAGTGGTGGACACCCTAACGAGCAGGGTCACGAATGGTTCACAAAACGGTTGCATCTTTTCGCAAAAGAACATATAATATAAAAGATGAATAGTATACAACAAGCAGTTATTGATGCCTTGCCTGGCAAGACTAAGCGTACCACCAATGGGTGGATTTCGTTTAATGCCGTATGCTGTCATCACAATGGCGAAAGCATGGACAAGCGTAGCAGAGGCGGCGTTATTGCTAATGGCGAAGCAATAAGTTATCACTGTTTTAACTGTAACTTTAAAACAGGCTGGCAACCAGGCAGACATATTAGTTTTAAAATGCGCAAACTACTTGCTTGGTTAGGAGTGGATGAAAACACTCGCAGTATGCTTAACATTGAAGCACTGCGTATTAAAGACACAGTAGTAATAGAACAAGAACTTGACGAAGAGTTTACTGTAGAGTTTAAGCCTAGACCACTGCCAGAAAATAGTGTTACACTTGATCGTGCGCCGCAAGCAGTGCAAGACTATGTTGCTCTAAGAGGAATAGACAGCACCAAACTGTTTTACAGTAATACAAAACCTGCAGGTATGTGGAAGCGTTTTATTATTCCTTGCACCTATGAAAACAAACTCATTGGATACACTGCGAGAACAACAGATGAAAACAGCAAGCCAAAGTATCACAACAGTTATGATGGAGGCTATGTGTATGGCATGGATGATCAGTTGCCCAATGCAAAGTTTGTTGTTGTAACAGAAGGCATACTGGATGCAATGTGTATTGGCGGTGTTGGCATACTAAGCAATAATGCCAGTGAGACACAAGCACAGATCATAGATACGTTGGCTAGAGAAACTATACTTGTGCCAGACCGTGATCGTGCAGGTCAACGTCTTATTGATGATGCACTAGAGTATGGCTGGAGTGTAAGTTTTCCTGAGTGGGAAAATGACGTAAAAGATGTCAATGATGCTGTGGTTCGTTATGGCAAACTATTTGTGTTAAAAAGTATACTAGATGCAAAAGAAACTAGCAGTCTTAAGATAAACTTGAGAAGGAAACGCTGGTGAATATTTGGCTTGTATTTGTGCCTGGTAGCGGTGCTACTACTGTAGAAAAAGTAATAAGACATTGTAGTGACCTGGACTGTCTTCCTCCTAGATACAGAGAAGTAATGGATTTGCCAGAAATATGGGATATACCAGATGCACAATCCAGTCATTGGCTAATCAAACAATGGCATCCGGCGTCTAAAGATCAACTATTTGCACAAAAGTATAAAACAGCACCTGTTAATATTTTTACTCCTATAGTACCTATGATTGACTATAAAGGCACAGAGGTTATGGATTATATAAAAAATAACTTGTGTAAAAAAGATGATGTTTTGTTGTATATAGGTCCTAGCAAAGATAGTATAGATTTTGCACAGATAACTCAACTTAAAGCACCTGCAGAGCTAAAAGAAAGTTACCCTGCTCCTGCCAATGACACACAATGGGAACATAGAGAACATCTCAGTCTTAGTCTTATGGAATGGTGGACTAAAGAAATGCTAGACAATATACTGCAAGCAAGCAGACTAGGATTTTACCATATTGATACAATGGACATATTTACTGATCTTAGAGGATGTATAAGAACGGTCATCAAACTGTGCAAAGGATCTATCAGGGATCAAGTTCTTTTCGACCAACTTTGCGAAGATTGGAGTACCAATCAAACTTTAATATGGGATAAATGGGATCGCTTCTCAAAATACAAAACAACTATACAAGGCACGGAAGAACACGTTGTAGACCTCGGAGGAGACTTGCGGTTAGAAGCAATGATACAACATTATATTCGTGAACAAGGTACTGAGTTGTTGTGTTATGATCTAGATAATTTTCCTAACAGCAAAGACATAACCAAATATTATGATATCTAGTTTACACATTGAACCTACAAGTAGATGCAGACTTGCTTGCCCGCGTTGTGAAAGAACTGAACTTCTAGCAAAAGGTCGTAGGTTTTTGCCTATAGGAGATATTAACATTGATGCGTTAGATAAGTTCATAGATTTAAAACTAGATGATATAAATCTATGCGGCAATCTAGGCGATCCTATTTACCATGCTAAGTTTATAGAACTTGTACAAATGCTACAGACAAAGACCAAAGATGTTTGCATCACAACCAACGGAAGTGGAAAGTCTGCAAAGTGGTGGGATGCACTTAATAAAATACTACGCTCTACAGATAGAATAAAGTTTAGCATAGATGGATTGCCTCACAACTTTATGCAGTATAGAATAAATGCCGACTGGACTAGTGTAAAAACAGGAATTGATGCATGTGTCTCTGGTCCAGCCCGCACTACTTGGAGATTTATTCCTTTTGCATATAATGAAAATGATATAGATGCAGCGCAACAACTTAGTAAAGAACTTGGTGTAGATAGGTTTGTAGTTGACCTTAGCAGTAGATGGATTGAAAACGATCCATTACGTCCTAGTCAGGTACATCAAGACAGTGAAGTAAAAATGCAATACAAGTTAGAAAATCGCAGAGACTTGGACATTGATCCGGTTTGTAAAAACCAAAAACAACATTATATCTCTGCCCAGGGCTACTATAGTCCTTGCTGTATGATGACAAGTCATGTATGGTATTATAAAAGTGAGTGGTGGAAAAACAGACAACAGCATGATATAACTACAAGTACATTGTCAGAACAATGTAGACATTTCGATGCATTTTATGCTACAATACATAATCAACGCTATGACTATTGCGTTTACAACTGTGGAAAATGTGAATGACAAAAGAATACACACCAGACTTACAAAAACTGTTTTTGGAAATGATGATGAATGATGCACAAAACTATGTGCGTATTCAAAACATTTACAATACAGAGAACTTTGATCGCAGTCTTAAAGATGCGGCAGAGTTTATCAAGACACACAGCGATGAGCATGGTGCATTGCCTACATATGAACAAGTGCAGGCAGTTACGGGTGTTGAACTAAAGCCCGTTCCGGACATTACCGAAAGTCACAATGATTGGTTTCTTGCAGAGTTTGAAGGATTCACCAAGCGGCAAGAACTAGAACGTGCTATTCTCAAGGCGGCAGACTTGTTGGAAAAAGGCACATATGATCCTGTAGAAAAACTAATCAAAGATGCTGTGCAGATTAGTTTAACAAAAGACATGGGTACAAACTATTTTGAGGATCCCAGAGCAAGATTGATGGCACTCAAAGACAACAACGGGCAGATTAGTACAGGATGGCCCGCTGTTGACAGGAAACTGTTCGGAGGCATGAACAAAGGCGAACTCAATATTTTTGCAGGTGGATCAGGGTCAGGTAAAAGTTTGTTCATGCAGAACCTAGCAGTTAACTGGGTTACAACAGGACTGAATGGCGTGTATTTGAGTCTGGAACTTAGCGAAGGACTTAGTGCTATGCGTATTGACAGCATGATGACAAATGTGTCGACAAAGGAGGTGTTTAAAGACCTCGACACTGTCGAAATGAAAGTCAAAATGGCAGGCAAAAAAGCCGGTAACTTGCAGATCAAATACATGCCAGCACAGAGTAACGTAAATGATATTCGTGCATACTTGAAAGAACTACAGATTAAAAATGGTTGGAAGATTGATTTCTTGCTTATTGACTACTTGGACTTGATTATGCCTGTGAGTGCAAAGGTCAGTCCAAATGATTTGTTTGTTAAAGACAAGTATGTATCAGAAGAACTGCGTAACTTGGCTAAAGAGCTTAACTGTGTGTTTGTAACAGCATCGCAGTTAAACCGAGGTGCAGTGGAGGAGATCGAGTTTGATCATTCGCACATTGCAGGTGGTTTGAGTAAGATCAACACAGCAGATAATGTGTTTGGTATCTTTACAAGTCGTGCAATGAAAGAACGTGGACGCTATCAACTACAGTTAATGAAAACTAGAAGTAGTAGTGGCGTTGGTCAAAAGATTGACTTGGAGTTTGATGTTGAAAGTCTGCGCATCCGAGACTTGGGCGAGGATGAAGAATATCAACAGTTTAAGAAACAGAGTAGCAGTATCTATGATCAACTTAAAAACAAAGACAGCGGCGGTGTGGTTACTGCACCAGATGAGGAAGCAGGCAAGATTACTGCAAGTGTACAAAGCAGTAAACTTAAAGACATGCTTGCTGGACTGAAAAGTGAATGAAACTATAGAGTTCGATATACAGTTAGATGTACAAGGCGATCCTGTACTAGACATTTATATTGACAATACACTGTATACACAGCCTAAGTTTTCAGCAACACTAGAGTTTGGCAAGCATGAACTACGAATAGTACATAGTGGAAAAACAAATAAAACACCAGAACAAAGTGTTTTAATAAAAAGTATAACAGTAGATGGGATTAATATTCAAGATATACTTTATACTGATAGTACAAATACTCCTGAATATCCCGAACCTTGGGCAACACAACAACGTGCAGAGGGCGTGGTTCTAGAGGAAACTGTGTTAGGACAATGTGAACTATCACATAACTGCGTATGGCGATTAGATTTTACCAGTCCTTTTTATGAGTTTGTAATGGATCATGTACGATAGAAGTTTAGTAAAGCCTCGAATAACCACCATAGCCGACGCTACAAGTAATAGGCTTAAACAAGCATGGTTCGAACAAACACATCCTGAGTGTGGTTGGAAAGACTATATTGCAGTTGCACAAGAATGGTTCTTGAATAGTAAGTTAGTTGATTTGCAAGGTGTAGAACATTTTCCTTGGGTAGATGTTACATGCGGAAACACTCACTATATTGAAAGTTTTGTTCTAAAATATGGCTGGCAAGGATTTCAAATTCTACCTAGGGAATATGCTTACTACAAACTAATGGGCAAACACGGTGTTGAACTAGAAGAACTTGAAGCCAATAAACCAATGATAGTAACAATACCAGACTTTCATACAGGTGGAGTACGCAACGAGTGGCAGGATCTATTAAGCGTCGCTGAAGCTCGTAACATTGATTTACACTTGGATCTAGCCTGGATCGTTATGGCACGGGATATTGAGATTGATCTATCACATCCTTGTATAAAAAGTTTTGCTATTAGTATGAGTAAACTTAATCTTAACTGGAACAGAGTTGGATTGCGCTGGAGTCGACAGCGTACTATGGATAGCATTACAATACTTAATCATTATTATAAACATGATATAAACACAAACATATTCAGTTGTGGTATGTACCACATGCAAAATCTAGACAGAGACTATGCATGGAACACTTATGGTGATCTTAATCAAGATATATGTACACAACTGGATCTTACACAAACCAAGTTTGTTCATTGTGTAAATCCAAGCAATCATGGACTGGAGTGTATCACAGATCTCCTGGTAAAGCATGCAGGTTAACGCTCACTGGAACAAACTACAAGCATGTGTTGTGGGCAGTGCTTACCCTCCAGAGTTCTATAGTTTTATTGACCACGCAGATATAAGATCTAACTTAGAAACTATTGCACAACAAACTTGTGAAGATTTACTTGCACTGCAACGATTGCTAGAAAGTTTTGATGTAGCAGTAACACGACCTAGCGTTGCTACAAACGTAGATCAAGTGCAGTATGGCTCAAAAATACTACCAGCGCCGCTAACACCTAGAGATCATTTTGGTGTTATAGACACAACACTGTTTATGCCTACGCCGGATGCACTGGGTGTATGGAGACAGATGCAAGGAGCAGACTGGCCCAAAGATCCTCCCCAAGGTATTACAGAATATGACGGACACAGCGTAGAATCATTGTACAACTATGACCATAGTTGGATGACAGCGTTGCCCAATGACTATGAACATATAGTGCTTAACCAAGACGTAGATACTGCAATGGTGCAACGACTGGGTGATACACTGCTATGCGGCAACTGGATAAGTCAGCATGCACATATAAGCGAATACTTAACCCAGCAGTTTCCCAATAAAACTGTAAAACTACTAGATACACAAGGACACTTAGATGGTAGTGTTTGTTGTGTTAGTCCAGAACTAGCATTTGTATCGCCTGGTATGGAAAATTATTTTGATAGTAAACACACTGAAATATACACACTAACTAATAGTATAAACAAACAGTTTAAAACAGCAAAAAACAAAATAGGTCAATGGTGGTTACCAACTGATCTACAACACACTGAGTTTGATCAGTACATTGAAAGTTATCTCAAGCATTGGCTAGGAGACATACAAGAATCATACTTCGATGTAAACATGTTAATAGTAGATCCCGCTAATGTAGTGACGAGTAACTACGATGAACAAGTTTTCCGTGTACTAGAACAGCATGGAATAACTGCACATGTATCTCCGTTTAGACATCAAATGTTCTGGGACAGTGGGATACATTGCTTAACAAATGATTTGGATAGACAATGTTAGATTTTCAACTTATTGAACGAGGAACTGCGCATGCAACTACAGTTATAAATGCATTACCTAGTTGTAAAGGCACTGTGCAGGTTTTTCAAAAACTATTTCCACAACAGTTGCTAGCAGAGTTGCTAGACTACTGTGAATCAGCTGACTGGCAGCCGGCATTGGACCCCCATGGTGAAACTATTAAGTACAGGCAAAAAATATGTTTTGAACATGATACCGTGCTTGAAGTTTCGCATATGGTGTTGGAAAATGTAACTGATGATTTGTCAAAGTTATTCAACAAGCAGTTAACATTCAATGGTTTAGATTTGTGGAAAGACACAGAAAACTATGCAATAGGTCCGCATACAGATAATCCTATGTTTAATGCAAGTTTGCAAATGTATATTCAAAACTTGTCTTATCTAAGCACTGTGTTTGAATCAACACAGGATTATATGAGCAACACTTGGACAGATACTGCGCCAGGAAGTGGATATGTTGCTGATAATACTGTTGGTCTTACACATTGGTTGCACGGAGTTGTGCCTGCAGATTACAATCGTTACAGTTTACATGCAACATGGACTTAGTTAAGATAACGGTCTAGTCTATGACCTTGTGCGTCCCAACAGTCAATATATGCACTACCGTTGTTCCAACGTATTTTACCACTGCCTGTGATAACGTCATGGTCTCTGTAACTAAATGGCTTTTTAATGGTTACATCAACATATTCACCATTTGCAATACCTACAGTAACAAACGTAACATACTTTCCGCTTTCACCTTTAAACACACGACCATTAGCAACTAGTCCTGCAAAGTTTACTCTGTCGCCCCAGGTCTCTTGCACAAACATATTGGGCATAAACTCTGGCTGTGTCCAATAGCCATAGCGTTTGTATTGTTGCTGTGGTGTTTCAGTTATGCCATTAGGGAAGCCAAGGTCACGCAGGTCCCAGCCACTTAGTTTTGCTTCTGTTTTATGTACCCATCGGCGCCAACTGCCTTGACAGTGTTTCAGTGCCGCCGCCCAAAATGCTTTTGGGTTGTGGGCTTTTTGATACGCTAATGCCCAAATCAGCCTTCCAAGATTTACAGCGTGTGCCCTGCATAACCCAAAGTTGCCCAAACCATAAAGTTCATTAATGATCTGTTCCTTGTTCTCACTCTCTCCCATCTTCTCCATGAATTCCATTACACGTTCTTCGTCACGTTTTGCAAACGCACGACGATACATGTCTGCTTCATACATGTCGCAGTCGATAAGTTTTGCTATTTTACGGATAGCATCATCTTCATAAACAATAGTATCCTCAAGACGTTGTTCAGTCCAGTCTTGAAAAAAACTTGCTTTTTGTCTGCCTGTAGTAGCAACAGGTCTAATAAGTGCAGTAGCAAACACACAGTCTGCTTTTGACTTTGGTTGTATAGCACGAAACAGTCTGCGCATTGCTGGGCTTTCTGCTTGTGTTACCCCAATAACGTTGCCACTGCGCAACAACTGTTCTGTTTCATAATCTTGTTCCGGATATGCTTCTAGTGGAGTATCCGGGTCAATCTCCAATAGTTGACTGAGTCCTCTGTTAGCAAGGATATCAATCTTGAGGTGTTCTAAATCCTCTACTTCGTGTTTGTCTAGTAGTATTTGATTGTCTGCGTTGATTAAACTTTTAGGTACTTTGTGTTTGAATACAAGTATACCTCCGCAGTGTTTTGATATTGCTCTTTTTTTGCCTATTAGTTTACGTTCGATTCTCATTGCTTCTTCCTTGTCGATGTCTAAATCTTCATACTTAAAGCCACGTGGGAGATTACCAGATGCACCTAAACGTCGTGCTGCTTCACGCTTTGCACTCTTTTCTTTGTAAGTTACATAGTTGCTGATGCGAGCACTTTTACCGGGCCATTTATCAAATATTCTTTGCATAACAGCCGTCTGTTGCCAGTGTGGAAAGTCTATGTCCACATCTGGTAAGTCATCCCTTAAAGGATTTAGGAAACGTGCTACCGGTATTTGCCATCTTATGGGATCCACGTCTGTAATACCTAGTAGGTAACAGACGAGACTAGACCCTGCTGAACCACGAGTCATATGTGTAATGTCGTTGGTTAGCGTTAGTACATCGCAAATTGTTAGGAAATAGTCGACGAAACGAAGTTTGAGAATGATCTCTAGTTCTTCGATAAGCCTTGAGTGATACTCGGGGGAGTCTGGTATGGGCCTTATGAATCTGCCAAGTAATCGTTCTAGTTGAGCCGTTGCGTCTTTAGGTATTTTCATTGATGTGCCTTTGTTTGCCTAAATCTTTTTTTATGTGCCAAGTGTAGCATTTCTGCTACACTTTTATTTAGTCAAAGGCTTGATGTGATTAATAGTTTTTGGCGATTTTCTTTTCGTATGCATCCATGCTATGATCTCTAGCACCATCAAATAGTTCTAGTTTACCCCAAGCACGAAAGCGTCCACGCCAACTATCCTTGAACTTTTGCCAAGGTGTAAGTTTGCGCATATTTCCATAGTAGTTAATATAGTGTAGTTCGCCATAGTGTCTAAATCCCATGATTGCAAACGGAACACGAGGCACAACATCATTGTTGTTTACATATCTGTGATTTTCAAACGTCTGCTTTGCAAGCCAATCACGCCCACCTACACGAGGACTTCCGTATGTATAGCAAGCAACTACTCTGTCGTTAAGTCTACTACTAGCAAGTGTTGCCATTGCACCACCTAAACTATGTCCACATATGTACAATTGTTTTTCTTCACGTTTGCCATAGTTAATATGGTTCTCAACAGTATCCCAGATGCGCTCTAGGTAATCATAAAAGCCAGCATGCACCATTCCCTCTGTGTCACTGGGACGTTTCCATGCTTTAAGGTCTGCTTTGATATCACTAAACTCTTTTGGCTCTGTGCCTCTAAATGCAAGCACAATACGTTCACTGTTTTCAAGGAACAAGCACTCTGCACCTTTACGATCAATAAGTTTTGTGTTAGTGTATCCCAGCGTATGGGCAATAGGTTTACTGTCTTTTTCAGTCATATAGGCTATTTTAGCCAGAGTTGCAAAGTGCAACCCGGGGTCTTCTATAGTTGACATTTCTTTCTCCTCTGTGTACA
>VMHT01052896.1_pt1 | contig 21013 bp, 8 predicted proteins | sample 4693611 | NCBI WGS metagenome assembly VMHT01 (sample SAMN12280063, study PRJNA550983) | marine metagenome | isolation source: seawater sampled from same location over 5 years 0.02-0.2 micron viral filtrate | place: USA: collected off the coast of southern California halfway between the port... ...
TAAATCTTTCAACTCTTCCAGTTGAGTCAACCAATTTTTGCTTACCTGTAAAAAATGGATGGCTTGCACTTGATATTTCAAGTTTTACTAGTGGATATTCGTTTCCATCTTCCCATTCAATAGTTTCCGTTGTCTTTATAGTTGAACGAGTTAAAAACGCGAATCCTGCGTCTTGATCCTGGAAGACAACTTCTCTATAATCTGGGTGTATACCTTGTTTCATAGTTCTACTTTACATTATTATTTGGCTTTTGCGACATCCTTTAAGAAAGCATCATTGCTTTTTGTTTCTTTAAGTTTTGCAATCAAAAGTTCTGTAGCGGCTCCACCTTCTAGAGCAACAAGGACTCTTCTTAATGCCCATAAAGATTCGAGTTCTTTTGCTGATACTAATCTTTGTTCTTCTCTTGTTCCTGAAGGTGTAACATCAATAGCTGGGAATATTCTCTTATCAGCTAATTGACGATCTAACCTAAGTTCCATATTTCCTGTACCTTTAAATTCTTCAAAAATAACTTCATCCATTTTTGAACCAGTTTCAACTAAAGCAGTTCCAAGTATTGTTAAGCTTCCCCCACCCTCAATATTTCTAGCTGCACCAAAAAATTGCTTTGGAGGAGTTAAGGCTGTTGAGTCAACACCACCTGAAAGAATTCGACCACTAGCTGGTGTTGCTAAGTTGTGTGCTCTTGCTAAACGTGTTATTGAATCTAATAATATAACTACATCTTTTCCTTCTTCTACCAAGCGTTTTGCTCTCTCTATGGCAAGTCTGGAAACTTGAGTATGCTCATCAGGTGGGCGATCAAACGTTGAATATACAACCTCTCCATCTACTGACCGCTGCATATCTGTAACCTCTTCTGGTCTTTCATCAACAAGAACAACCATAAGATATACCTCTGGATTGTTAGCAGTTATTGAGTTTGCTATTTCTTTCAAAATTGTAGTCTTTCCAGCTTTTGGTGGAGATACGATTAGACCTCTCTGACCTTTTCCAATAGGAGCGACGAGATCTATAATTCTAGGAACAATTTTGCCTGGTTCTCCATCAACTTCTAATTTCAATCTTTCATCTGGAAATAACGGGGTCAACTTATTAAAATCAACCCTTCTTGCTAGTAATTCTGGATCTGCACCATTTACAGTTTTGGGTTCAATAAGTGCTGGATATTTTTCTTTTTGCCTAGGTGCTCTGATTGGTCCACTTACAAGATCACCTTTTCTCATTCTGAATTTTTTAATTATCCCAGCAGCAACGTAAACGTCATCTTCGCTTGGTTTATATCCATTGCACCTTAAAAAACCATAGCCTTCGGGAAGGGTGTCGAGAATACCATCTCTTTCTTCTCCTTTTTTAATTGCACTATCACCTGAGCTAACTACAGCTGGTGCATCATCATCTTTTGAGGATTTACTAATTACTGCGGCGGCCTCTTCTTCTTGGGGTGTGTCTAAAATTTCATCACCATGCTCTACTAAAAGGTCAATTAATTTGGCTTTTTGAAGACCTTTGTGTTCAATACCTAAACTGTCTGCAATTGACCTCAGGTCTGCAACAGGTTTAGATTGTAATTGTGTTCTTGCGGACATTATTCTCCTAAATTAAATCATATTTTTGGAAATGATTTGTGATTTTTTGTCTGAAGACAATATCATTATATACATATTTTTTTTAAATCAACAACAATTAAATATTTTTAGTTTCTTATTAATGAAAATGGAACAACGACTAAAAGCGTAACTAAATAATAAATTATGCCAAAAATCGCCATTTCTGGAATTTTTAAAATAATTGAAAGGGTTAGTACTATTGGAAAGTTCTGACATAGTGCTTCAATAAGAATTGTTCTGTCATTATCTTTACTTATTTTTACTAATTTAGATGACAATTTTTGAATTAAATAAATAGAGATTATAGAACTAACAACAAGTAAAATGCTCTCTGAAAAATATTTAATTAATGGATCTCTGAGTTCAAATGGACCAGTAAACGTAATAACTAATACGTAGAGCTTTAGGAATTTATCCAGGAAATTCGAAGATTTGTTTACAAAGCTTAATTCGCGATAATTTAAGAAATATCCAACAGAGTATGGAAGAAATATAAGTATTACCAACTGAATAAATGTTTGAGTAATATTAAATTCAAATTTGTCAAGATTTACACTAATTAAACCTAACCATGCAACAGTAGTTAATGGTGAAACCATAGAGGTTATAGAAGTTAAGGTAACAGAGAGTGGAATATTGCCTTTTTTAAAGTGAGTTAATATTCCAGATATAAACCCACCAGGAGCTAGTAGTACTATAGCTATAGAAAGTGAAAATATATTACTTGAAAAAATTTGGGATAATATCAAACCTAAAAACGGTAGGGCAAGGATTTGAAATAAAATAGCATAAGAAAAAGTTTTTCTATCCTGAAAGGTGGTTTTAATCGAATCACTACTTGTTTGCGTACCAAGAAAGTAAAACAACACGGGAATCATTACTGGAATTGTTTTTAATGTAATTGAGGCATCAATTAATTCTTGTAGATTTTCCATATTCAGATTCTAGTAAGTTATTTTAACTGATAGGTAGAAAATTAAACATCCGTACAGATATTTATAAATTCTTGAATGTACTTACTTTCAGTACTATCTAATATATTTGTTTCTCTATAAAATACATAACTACCACCAAAGTAAAGAACTAAAGCATCAGCAAATAATTCTTCACTTCCAAAAAATTCTTGTGCTTCTTTTCTTTTATTCTCCCCACTATCAGATTCACAGTTTCTATTTAAGTAAGAGAAGGCATGTGATGTTTCGTGAAGAAGCGTATCAAAAGCACGGTTTGATCTAAAAGCTCTATTGGAAACCCAGACTGAAAGTTTCCAATCTGCATCGGTTTTACCATTTTGAAAAGTTCCAGCTGAATCCCAAACGCCAAATGGGCACTCTCCAAGCATTTCAACTCCATAAAGATGACATCCATTAATAAAAAGTACTTTTTCATTAGTTATATTTTTAAGCACTTCTGGAAGATCAGCGACAAGAGATTCTAATAATATCTGATTTTCGCCTTCAAAGCCATCGAAATCGGTAAATATACCTTCATATGGAACAGGGTCAGTAAGGCTATTATCGTTTATTGTTACTGAATCCTTTTCAGGAATGACGTCTACAGTAGTAGTTGTACTGGGAATAGTAGTAGTAGTTGATGTTGTTGTAGTAGTTGATGTTGTTGTAGTAGTTGATGTTGTTGTAGTAGTTGATGTTGTTGTAGTAGTTGATGTTGTTGTAGTAGTTGATGTTGTTGTAGTAGTTGATGTTGTTGTAGTACCTACTGAAGCTGAAATATTTACCGTTACTGGATTATTTACAATATACACATAAGATGCACCAATAAATAACACAATTAAAAAAGTTATGGACGTTATAAGTTTTGATCTTCTATTCATCTAGAGTCTATCTAATTGAATCTTCTAGCTCTTCTTCTATTATATCTTTTATCTCATCATCAGAAAGTATGTCATCGCCATTGTAATGAATTGGCCTATTAAGCTCCGCATACTTTTTCATGAAATTTCCTAATATTATAATTATTGTTATGTAAATAAGCAGAACAAGTGCAAATCTATAAGCTAGTGAGCCGCTTTGAAGAAGTGTTTGTTGCAAAGCATTAAATTCACTATCAGGAGGTAACACTAATATCCTAATAAACAACCAAACACTTATTAAGAAACTCACTACTGGCATAGCTTGATTTAAACCTTTGGAGTCTCCAATAGCATCAAAAAGTTCATTTCCACCCCAAGGTACAGCTTTAAAAATTACTCCCTCTAGGCACATTAAATAAGTTAATTTACAAATTGCCATCAAAACTCCAGAAGAACTAACTTCATCAAATGATGTTGCATAAAAGAATGCATATCCAACTATTGCTAATGAAATCATAGAAAAGAATTTAGGGGATAAATCTGCTTGCTCTCTTTTAGTTACTATATGGATAGATGCAATAAACCCGAGGATAAATCCAAATGGAAGATCAATCACAATAAATAGGACTGTCGATAATATTGCAAAAAACATTGCCTGAGGATTCCATGAAAATCTTGCTTTCTGATCATAAATAAAATACTCAATTAATGACTCAATACCTTCATAGAAAAAAGTAACAACTGCAAGTCCAAATAATACCCCTAAAAAGATTGCTAAATTTTGAGGCTCAACTGAAAAGGTAAAACCTTCTTCAACAAAAGCATATATAAGTGAAGTAATAAGTGCGATAAGAGAAATTTCCATTATTGTCTCCAATTTAGTTTTTTGCTTCAAAATGGTTTCTTTTTTAGTCCACTTAACTCTGTAGTGAGAAATAATTCTATTGAACCATTCTTGGGCTAATAGCACTCCATAAAAAAGAAAGATAATCATTGATGTTATTCCAAAAGCAAAAGCATTCTTTTGTTGATCAGAGAAATCGATATCGCTGAAAATTGGAATTGTTGTTATCAACTCATTTGTAAATTCAATATTTCCATTTGTAATAGTTTGGGTTGAAGTAGTTTCATTTTGTGTATCGACTATTTCTGCCAAGGTTGTTGGGACTACCGGAAGATTGGGAACCTCATCAATCAAAAACTCTTCTGACTCAAACTCTTCAATGCTTTCCTTTAAACAAAATGTGTGATTACAATCCTCACCGGTGTATTGAACAAAGTTTATTGTTGATATTATCAACTTAACAGTAAGTTTTGAATCTCCTAACCATTCAATTGTTCTTGAACTTGTGAGTTCATCTTGTGTAATATCATCAATGACCAATGGATTTTGAATAAGACCTTCCGGTGGGTTATCGAATAAAATTTCCATCCTAACATCATTAACATTATCAATATTTTTAATAGACCATGAGATTACTAAGTTGCTTTGATCTGCGCGTTGCGCAGTAATATTAATTTCTGCATCTTCAGGAATTCCTGCATTAATAAACATTAAGCCAATTAATAAGAGTGTAAGTATTTTTTTATTCCTCATCCAAATACCTCAACTTTTGTAAGCATTCCAACTACAACCAATCTTTGCCTTGCTGAAAATTTTGGGTGACATGTTGTTAGGGTAATCCTGTCATCTCCATAGGGTGAGAGTAGGTAAGTTTCACTTGGGTCAACTATTTTTATCTCGCTGACTGTATATGTGTACTGATTAGTGTTGGTTTGAAAATAGATATTATCCCCTGGTGAGAGTCTGTCTAGGTTTTTAAAAGGCGCTCCATATGTTGTACGATGACCCGCAACAGCAAAATTGCCACCAGTTCCAGGTAGTGCAGTCCATAGATAATAACCTGGTCCAAACTCAAGATTTTCTAAACTTGAACCGTAAACAACATAATGATCAACCTCTGACGGAAAAATTATTAATCTACCAACAACATCAGGTAGGAACTCAGCATTAGCATTTTCATTTCTCATTGTTTTACTGACAAGACTCAAGACCGATTCCTGGAATTCTCCTGTATCATTTAATGAAGCATTCTGATCGGGAGAATTTGAATTCCTAGTTCTCAATTCTTCCAGAGAGGTATCTTCGTATTGTTCATACTTTGCTGCAAGGAGATTTTGCTCATCATCTAATACAGACATTGAGAAAAATGTTTGACTGATTGAATAAGCTACTATTAAGAAGCCGATAATTAACAAACCAACACCAATTGGAGCCATTTTAGATCCCGTACCATAAGACATGTTTTTTGCAATTGACCTCTGAGGCTTATTAGCTTTTGCTTCAAAATTTAATTGAGGAAGGCTTGAGTGCTGCAAGACAGGTTTTTTAGTAAATACAATTGCAAATCTTGATGACATTAATAGATTTAATCTTTCCCTTAAAAGCTTTTCATCTACTTCAATACCTAAATACTTAGAGTTTTTACTTATATTTTCTACAGCTGCAATCATATAATCCATCTCATTAAGCAAGCCAATAACCTCAGCGGCAAAAACTTCGGGAGGATTCAGTACGGGATTAAATTTTTCACTTATGTCAACACGAATTAATACCTCTGTTCCAATGGTATTTTCTACTACTTTTTTTAAAGTGTTCGATTTAACATACACTTCTGCAAGTTCCACCTCATATTCATCAGACATAATATTTACTGATCGAACATTTTCTAAACTGTTTTTCTGTAGTTCTAGTTCTTGAGAGGTTTGATCTTCTGATGGATCAATATCTTGATTTTTCTGAACAGTGATAGCACCGAATACTCTATTGCTAATTTCGTTGGCAATAGTGGGATTTTCTAATAAGTAAAATTTTGCTTTGTCTTTACCGTATGCAAATTTTTCTTTCTCATATATATACCAATTTCCTTTTTTTTTGATGACTTTCTTTTTAATTGCTATATCAAGGAGGTCTCCGTCATAGATTTCTTCTTTTTCATCTACACTAATTTTATTAAAGCCAAGAGAAATGCCACTATTACGGACAAACCTGGAACCAAAAGACTGTTTTTTTTGAATATTTTTTTGTTCAGATTCGTAAACTAGGTCGCTATCTTGCACTTCTGTTATAACATTGGGATCGTTTTGTCTATTTCTTCTTACTCTAAGAACAGCAAGAACTGCGACAATATTGATAATTATTATCAATAAATAAACGAAAAAATATGCCATTTAAAATCTATATCCCCTTCTCAGGATAAAGCCACCAGCTACCATAAGTAAAGAACCTAATATAAGTATTATTCTTCCAACGTTTGAACCTGTAGGTCCAAAATAATAGTCACAACTTGGATCTCCGGGACATATTGGATCTTGTATAATACTTGTTGCATCCTCATCATATAACCACTCAACAAAGTCATCGCCTGGTAGGAAGAATATGTCCGTACCATTATCTTCCATCTCATAATCGTCACCTGTACCATCCATCAGATTTTCGTAATCAATTCCTGGAAGAGGGTTTTGATCATCTGTAGGAGCTAATCCATCTTCAAGACAGTTAGAAGTTTTATTCTTGACCATTTCTTGTGTTTTACTATTCATAACATTTGTTACTTCAAACTCGACTGTAAAGAATTTATCTTCGCTTATATCAAAGCTTGAAAACTGTATAAGCTGACCAGCTGGTATGGTTTCTTGTTTCTCAAATACTATAAATTTATCAACCAGAACTCTTTGAACTACACTTGCATCAACGTTTGACCTAGAGTTATCAACTGTAATTCCAAAGAGAGCTCCACCGGTATCATCATTACAAACTCTACTAGTAGAAATTAATGGTTCAAAAATATACATATTGTCAGGAAGTGTTGTTGTAGTAGTAGTTGTTGTTGTACAACTAAGTGTTAATACACTAGATGAAGTCCAATTACCATCAACGGCTATCGTAGATGCATCACTCGTAGCATCAATTATTCTCCACTGTATATTTTGTCCCTCAGAAATTTGAAGCGTTCTTGATGTATTGTTGTTTGCTGAAATGATTAACGTTTCATATCTAGCAAATGCACCATTGTCTATCTTATATTCAAGAAGATATGACTTCTGTGAAGATGAGAGATTAGTTAACTTAAATGTTGAAAGTGCTTTATTATTATCGCAAACTCCAAGTGTGTGAACTATCTGCTGATTTACTGGGTCGTTACAGTTAACTGGTGCAGTAGAAGTTAAAGTTTTGTAATCATTATCAGTCAAATTAGTAGGCTTATATCTCCATCTAATTTGTGTTCCTTTTGTAACACTTATTAAGTCACTTAGATGTGTTGAATTAGCTTGAATTAGTAAATTCTTTTCATTGACCCAACTGGTTCCATCAAAGGAGTAAGAGTAAGTTACAGTTTGGTTAGTTGTTGTAGGGTTGGTAATTTTCACTTGTGCAAATGGTTGGTCCTCACTACATATAAATGTGTTTTGAGCAGTTAGTGGATTACCTACAGTTTCACAATTAGTAACTTTGTAAACCATTCCACTATTGTTCCAATTTGTTGTACCAAATGGAGCATATTGAAATTCGACATAAGGATCAACTAAGGTATATTCAACATTCTTGGAGTTTCCTGCGGAAATTGCAGTTGTAGTTAAAGTCTTCCAACTATCGGTTTGTAAGTATCTGTACTGAACAGTGACACTTCCATCGACTGAAGATGTATTGTTTAGAGTTAGCGTAACTTTTGTGTTGTTTACTTGATTACTATTTAAAGTTGACGCATCTGCACAAACTGTCTGTGTTTGTAAGCTAAACACTGGTGTACACTGATTGGTCTTTGCCAATGATGGAACAAATGAATCATCACTAAAATCAGTATCTGTTGAGGCAACATACTGCCATCTAATTGTCTCTCCCTGTTGAATTGGCCATCTAAATTCGAAAGCTGAATCACCGTCAATAGGTTGTGAAGGGAATTTAGTATCCCAGTTACCATTATTGATTTGGATTTGCACTTTATAATACTGAGTTACTGAACCAGTATTTGTTATTGTCAATTTAGAATACTGTTCTCCATCAACACAAGAGTCCAGAGTATGTACTGCTGTTGATGATTGAAAACATTGACCCTGGTATCCAGGATGTGTATCATTTGTCCAATCCCCTGCAAAATCATTAGATCCGAGTGATGCTCTAAATCTCCAATCAACATATCCTCCACTTGGTAATGAAGGTGAGTTGAATGTTTTTGAAGACCCTGCAGCAATACTTTCAACACTCAGTGTGTTATACGAAGTCCAGATATTATTTGATTGGGATGATTTTGTTCTGTACTGGACCTCTACATATATAATATTGTTGGTTGACGATGGGTTATTAATCGTAAATGTTCCAACTCTCTGTCCCTCAACACATGAACTAAACGCATGTGAATAAGTAATTTGAGTCGTTACTAGTGAATCACAATCAATAGCTGGTTTGTCATCAGTTAAAATCTCACTTGCGCTTGAAATTCCATCAGAGGTACTTGCATATTTGTACTTCCACTTCACTACAGATCCGTTTGCAATATTATTCTGTGTAAATACCTTTGGTGATGTATTTATCACTTTCTGACTTGTTGCATGGTTGTTCCAATTAGTTCCACCATCATAACTAACCCATACATCAGCATAAACATCTACAAAACCATCATTTGTCAATGTCAATGTGGATGATGCTTTTCTCTCAACACATGAACCAATTGTAACTGCGTGTGAAATGCTTCCATCACATAGCACTGACAGTGGGCCATTAGGTGTTCCAGAGGTAAAAGATTTATTTGAAAAAGCATCTGTACTCAGAGAATCTTTAAATCTCCATTGAATTGTTGATCCCGAACCAACTTCAACAGAGATAGATTGTTCAGCACTATTTGTATGTAAGGCTGTGTAATAATTTGCTGTCTGTCCTGCTTTAGGATTTGTCCAAGCTCCACCGTCTATTGAATACTCAACTAAGAAATATACAGGTGCACCAGTGCTTGGCTTATTTAGATAATAAAATACAGAATCTCTTTTACCATTTTGACATGCATCTAATGCTACTCTCCACTCAATGTCGCCAGAACAGTTAACAGGACCTTTTGTCTCACTAACAATGTAGTCAATTCCTGCAAAAGCTGATGTGGTATTAGTATTTGAGATCTTGTACCTGACCGTAAAGTACTCGCCTTCGGATAAGTATTTAGTTTGGGTGTTGGTGTTAGAAGCAACCAATCCAAAATTATTTGTTAACGAAACCCAGTTAGATGGACTTTGCTCAAGTGAGTATTCAATTAAATAAAACTTATCCGATGAACTATTGTTTACTGTTGTAACTGTTGCAGTTTTTGTTCCATTGGAGTTACATGTTGTTGGGATAGTTATAGCGACGTCATCACCAGATAGACATGTAATAGTCATTGTGCTTGACTCCGAATAATCAGTGGAGTACGTTACGTTATCTTTAGATGTCTTATATCTCCACTTAATAGTGTTTCCATTTGAAAGATTTGTTTTCTCAATTGTTGCTTGGCTGTTTGGTCCAACAATAATTGTTCCAGCAGATGTGTATGCTTCTCCATTAACGCTTACTTCAACTTGGAAATAAACATCTGAGGTTGCAGCAGCACCATTTTTGGCATAGAAGTATGCATCTTTACTGCCATCTCTACATGAACCTTGTGCAATCTCAAAGCCTGGGTCGATAATACTACAATTAACTGTTGCACTCTGTACAGGTAATTCTGGAGTAGCTACAGCTATAAGATTTAAATCGTTTGATACAGAATATCTCCACTCAATATACTTTCCTGATGGTACCGATTTTGTAAATGCCGTAGATGTCGTATTTGCATTTAATAAGAAATCGTCATCAACAGTTGTATAGACACTCTCGCCTTGAATTTTATATTGAATTTTGTAATAAAGATTTGTGCCAGTATTGTTTTGTATAACATAGCTGGATAGCGCTTCCCCATTAGTATCGCACTCACCTATTGCTACTGTCTCAATAGTGTCGAATGTACAATCTGATACTGGGCTTTCTTGTAATTCAATGTATGTTACTCCTGATGGTGTAGCAACCTGTGTGTGTGGATAATACTTCCATCTAATTGTCTGACCACTAGGTACAGAGATTGTTTTTTGTTCTGTATTTCCAGGCTGTACTTCTTCAACTATAGTTGTCCAGTTTGAACCACCATCTAGAGTGTATTGAATATGAAACCAAGCATTTGCATTTGATGAAACTGGGTTCGTAAAACTAAATGTAGATACCTGTGCTCCGCTAACACAGTTGCCTAAACTTGTTTCTGCAGTACCTGCAACAACTGGACAGTCAACAAGATCTGACTGAACTATTGATGCAACCGTAGCATAGGCGGCTGTATAGTTGTTACTGATATTGGTAGCAGTAACTCTCCAATAAATTCGCTGTGAATGTTGAACATCTACACTTACTTCTTGAAAACCTGTAGGGGCAACTTCTACATTGCCCTGTACAACTGTGAAGTTGACATTATCAAAAGATCTCTCAACTTTAAAATATAAAGTAGAAAATGTTTCATTATTTGTAAGCCTTACAGTCGAAGCCTTTACGCCTGCATTACATGTACCAAGAGTCTGAGTAACGGTAAAGTCTTTTACACAGTTAACGAATGATGCGGTTTGGTCATATGTCCAGCTTCCGGAAAAAGTCGAAGTATAGGACCACTCATAGCGCCAAATTATCTTTTGCCCTTCAGAGACATTTATAGTGTCACCTGTTACATAGGCTGCACCATTAGCTGGAAGGAGATCTCCCATTAAGGTTGTGTTTGCCCAATTTCCAGCAGCTAAATCTTCACTAGTTGTTGTATTGATAATTTTGTATTGAACGTTTACATACGCAGCAGATGTGGATGATGTAGTGTTAACAACAGTCATATTTGGTTGTTGGACATTATTTGTTGTACAAACAGGAGTATTAGGTGTAAATGAAACTGTGTTAAATGGACAATCAACCGTAAGAGTGTCTGAGTATTTTAATTCTGCAGTATCTAATGTTGATGTGCTTTTACTAATTCTATATCTCACTTGAATAGTAGCTGAGTGAGGAACGGTAACATCTAACTGTAACTGAGCATCATTACCACCCGTCACGGTTTCCTGTGACTTAAATACTACCCAATCACTGTCAGTACTTCTCTTGTACTCAATTTTAAAATATGTTGTATCTGTAGAATTTACGTCCAAAGTTACTGTTGGGGTAGTAGAACCATTTCCACAAGAACCTAAAGTAAGGTCTACAACACCACCGGAACAACCACAGTCAACAGTCTCACTAGCATCTACAGCTTCCCAATCTTGGCCAACAAAGTCACCACCATTTGTTGTGTCTTTTATTCTCCACTGAATTGTCTGTCCGTCTGGAACAAACACTGTCTGCGATGAGTCTGAGGCCCCCGCTGCAACCGATATGTCGTAGGCCGACTCAATATTTGGATTAGAGTACTGCCATGTAAGGCCACCATCTAATGAATACATAACCTTGTAATACGTTGTGTAGTTTTCGTTATTAGTAATAGTTAATGTTGAGTTTGCACCGCTATCACTACATACACACTCAGTTACAGTCTGTGAATATGTGGAGTCAGGATCACAATCTACAGAGATATTAGTAGTATTTTCATACACTATTGTACTGAAGTTTGTTGACAGAGTACCGTCATTATAACTCTGAGTACTAGTCGGCATTCTTGTATGAAGACCATTTTTATTTGTCGAACCTATGTGGTCAAAATAAGTATTAATCTTACTGAAATCTCTAATATAGCCCCATTGAACAGTAATAACAGTTGTGTTTGGTAACGTAGCAGATGTAGGAAGCTCAAACGTTGTGGAGTTATTCAGGTTAACTTTTGTGTGATTCGAATACGTCGTTCCACCATTCGTCGAATACCTATAAATTAATGTTGCCTGTTCATAAGGATCAGTATGAGAGACAGTAGTATCAGTAAATGTAAACTGGACTTTTCCTCTATTCTCCTGACACTGTTGTTGAGTAGACACTAACGTGACAGGCTCAATATCATTAGATTCACAACCTAGATTTGCTGCAACATCCATGGTTGTCCATGATAAGTTCATTAAGGCAGCATGGTCATGGGTCGTTGAACTTGAGTTGTAGTAACGATATCGAATTTTGTAAGCATGTGAGGAGTCAACAAAATGATATGCTGACCAATTACCATCACTTTGGCCATACGTACCAACGTTTATATATCCAGAGTGGCTTGGGTATGCGGAATTGTAATAAGTTTGGCTGAAATAAACACTACCAGTTGTCCATTGTTCAGTATTTCCATATCCATGAAATATCCACGGTCCAAATGGATTCCACGTAGTGCCATCATGTGATATCTCAATATCAAAATGTAGATAATTGTAACTGTTACCAGTACTTTGTGTTTTTTGTGCTTTTAGTTTCAACAAATCTGGGCCAAGTGAGGCACAGCCATCATACGATGTTGATAACGTAAAGTAATCATCTAAATTACACGAGACTGTGTATGGTCCTTTTGAAGTGTATGCACTGTATGCAGAAGTTGCTGTAAGCTCTGTTCTAAATTCAAATGTTACTGAATCTCCATGTTGAAAATCTATAGGTATTGTTACGTAATCATCAGTGGATGCATTTACAGTAACGCTACCTGTGTGTGGCCAAGAAGATCCTCCATCTTCTGAAGCTCTATACTGAAGCTGTATTGAAGTAGTTTCATCATTATCAATTTTGACTTTAAATCGCTGATTTCCTCCATAACATGTTGCATCTGTATAAACCTGTAACACATCACCAATAGTTGAATTTACATCACAGTCAACAAGAATTGTATTATTCACTGTTGTGAATGTACCTGAAGTAACTGGTGCAGTTGGAGCATGTCTGTATTTCAAAGCTACAGTCTGACCCTGAGTCATGGTTGGTGTAAAGGTAAATGTAGTTGTTTCATCTGGTAAAACAGTTTTGTAGACATCTGTACCAAATGCATCAAGCCAGGTATTGCCTTGATCTACAGAGTAATCTACATCGTAATGCGCTGTTAGGTAACCAGTGTTAGTAATTGTTACTACAGGTTTGTTACCTCCAGAGACACAGTCTCCTAATGCAAAAACTAACTGTGCACCAGTACTTGGACAGTTAACTGTTAGAACTGGTGTGGTATAGGCAGTCGCATTCGAAAAGTCTCCAGTATCTGGTGAGATTTGTAGTTTATATTGAATAGTTTGTCCGTGATTGAGCTGAACAGTCTCTTGAAGGGGGGAATTAGCATTTAATGTAAAATTTGAATAAACCGTTGTCCAGCTACTAGCTCCATCAACTTTCTTTTCTAACTTCATAAAAAATGTAGCTGAACCAGAATCTGTTTTAATTAAAAATGCAGTATCAGCATATCCTGTATTAAAGTTGTTTTGACAGGTGCCTTGCCATAATAGATTTGAAACTTCAGTTCCAGATACTTGTACAGAAGTATAACCACTTCCTGGACCTGTATAGCCGTCGATAAAGTCAGTAAGATCTACATCACATTCTGCTGTTCTATCAGTAGTAGATTTATTTTGTGATCCAAGCTCTATGTAGGCAGCAGACGAGAGAGCTGATTGAGTAAAAGCCTTTTTATATCTTAATAAGACAACAGATCCATCAGCAACTCTTGTTCCAATCGTGAAAAAATCTAGGTTAGAGTTTGGTAGCTCTATATATGTTCCGGTAGTTGTGGTTCCAAGCCATCCAGAACTTGTAGGCTGTGATGATGGGACGCCAGTCTGACTGCTTGTGCTTAAATTATTATTGGTATAGTGTCTCCTGTAAAATATATCTGCCGTTGACCAGTTTGAACCATCATCAACCGAGTACTCAAAAATCCACCACATTTTGTTATAATCTTGGTTTCCGTAGTTTGTTGTGTAAAACTCATTGGTAACCCAAATCTCGTTGTTTATGCAGGCATTTGCTTTTGTATTGTCAGGAAATTGATACTGATAAAAAGTAGATTGAGTTGGTATAACTTCACCGTACCTACAGTCAATTTGATAGGAACCAGCGGTAACGTAAGAGCTGCTGGCAGCTTGGCTTACATAATTATAAGGGAAAGCAGTAGAGGTCCAGGTAACGGATTCTACATATGAAACTTGATATCTCCAATGTGCATAAGAATATTGGCTCACTATTCCTTGATAAGTTGCTTGGAAGCCTGGTCTTGAATTTGCATCATACGTATACGTTGTATTTGCAGGAATTGCATAAACAATTGGTGTTGGTGCATTGTCGAATATAGTAGCTGATGTGTAGCTTGTACTGGTATTTTGAGTTTCTGATGGTTGTATACGCACATAGATTGTTACGGATTCATTATTTTGAATTGTTAATGTTGAAGTTTTTCCAGTATCACTACAGGAACTCATTGCATACACTCCAGTAGTTGAAGGATTACAATTTGTTTGTACTTCCGAAGTGTAATTAAAGTTATGTAATGTTGTATTGGTCCAATCTGGACTTTGTGTGAAAGAACCCTGAACTTTCCAGTACATATAACTGGAGACACCATATGTATATGTCTTTGTTGTTGTGTGTGAGTAGGTAGTATTTGCAGCAATGGAGAATAACTGGATGTCATCATCTTCGTAATTAGTTGAGGATGTTTCACTATTGCTTGCACCAACTTTTGAAGGTACGGCTCTAAAGTAAATAGTCTGAGATTCGTTATTAGTAATTGTAAGTGTTGTAGTTTGACCAGATGCTGAACATGAGGATACTGATTGTGAAACACTAAAATCAGCCTGACAATTTATTGCCTGAGTGTAGATACCCCATGCTGCTGTGCTATCAGGATCTGTTTCATCAATTCTAAATCTAAAATACGCAGTTGATCCTGAGGATAATGAAGATGGCGAGTCATACGTTAACGTTACTCCGTCGTTAAATGCTGCCCCATCAGCCAGAGTTGACCACGTTGAACCATTTGTTGAGTAATCAACATCAATAAAACCGTTATAGCTATCGTTTGCTGCGTCTCTTTGTTTAATAGTAAATCTTGCAGTAGCGCTTCCCTGAGCATCACAAACCTGTGATATAGTTTTGGTCGTATAGACATAGTTGCTATTTGAGTTATCAGAGTAACCACCACTACCTACATGGAAACAGTCAACCTCTGAGTCAGTGAGCGTCAGGAAGGAATCACCGGATTTTAAATTGGATCCATAACTTGAATTAGACGTCAAAGATCCATTAACACCGTTTGCGAAAATCTGATAAGTGTTGCTATTAGTGGAATGTATCCATCTAATTTGTGGTGTAACACCATGCCACATTTGAAAACTAAATGTATATGATGAATTAGCACTTATATACCTGTTATATTCAATAAAACTTTCGGTTCCAGACTCACCATTTTCATTTATATTTCCTTTAATGTGAACATAGTGCGCTTGGTTACCTGTATTTTGCACTGTCATTGTGTAGTTCTTATAAAATGCAGTATTTGCACATGAAGGTGAATCTAAACTTGCAGTCATACTGTACACAGGACAGTTAACAGTTACACTAGACGACTCTGTCCAGTTCGTACCAGATGGATTGCTTGCTTCAACAATATATCTAAAAGTAACGACAGAGTTGTGTGCTACTGCTGACGTTATCTCGTAAGTCTCTGGGGAACCAACTGCAACTTGTTCACCATCTTTTAGTGCCTGCCAGGCACTATTTCCAACTTTGTATTCAACATCAAAAAATACAGTTGTATTACCAGTTGCTGTAAGAGTAATTGTAGGCTTTGATGTACCATCACTTATACATGTTCCATTTGCAGTCGCAACAGAACCTGTTGCTAACGTATAGTTTCCACATCCACTGACAGTTAATTGGGAACCTACGTTGTAGTATGTGCCTGAACTTGGATTGGATGAGTTGTACCGCATACGGAATTGTATTGTTCGGCCGTCATATTCCTGATTTGCCGAAATCGTTGTATTAGCGCCAGGAGTCACCGACTGCCCGTCAACAAGATTTGTAAACGATCCTCCATCTATGCTGACATCTACATCAAAGTATTGTGTGCTTGATTTGTTGTTTGTGATTAAAAGTTGTGGTGTAGCAAAACCATTTGAACATGCTGTAAGAGTTGCTTTAAATGTTGGAGAAAATGGATCAAATGCATTAGGTCCACAAGAAGCACCATCAGAGTTGTTTGTTAAGAAAGAGCTTCCTTTTTGGGTAACGCTATAGTTATTTGTTCCATTTCTTACAATCTCAAAACGCATACCGTTTGTATCGTCTGCGATAAATCTAATCTCACCTTGCGGTGTTTTATAAGAAAAAGTTGAAAGTATTGTACTAGCTCCAGAAAATGCACTTGTTTGTGGATCTATCGAAGAAGAGTTTGACGGGTTGTCGATATCAAATCTATGTATTTTGTTATTAATTGCATCATACGTTACCAACTCAAATCCATCCCAGTCCCCTACATAGGCATAGTCAGCAGCATTAATTGGGCTAACAAACCCTGGATCTGGAAAAGTAGTTGTTGTACCGTTTGTTACGTTATAAATCATATTTGAGTTTGGTCGAGCTATATCTGTACCATTTCCATCAGAGTCAGTATCAAAAGCACCCTGTGAGAAATAAATTCTATCTATGCCATCTTTTGAGACATACTCACCAGCTGAGAAACCATAGTGACCACCACCGCCAGGTAATTGATAGAAATCTAACTGACCAATAGTTCCATATGATCCCATATTTTTTTTATGTGTGAGAGATCCATTATTATTTATTTGAAAAAGATCAGTACCGTTTGCTGATGATGTAATTGTGACATACATCCTACCATCAGGTGACATCGCTAAACCATTAATACCTTTTACTCCAGTTATGCTTGTCGAACCTACTGTTAAACCAGAGAGGCTAATCGTGGTCTCGTTTAAGTTAACTGTGGATGTTGATGTGGCAACATATTGAGAGATTGTAAAAAAGTTGTCTGTAAACTCCCAATCGAGTTTATAGAAGTATGCCCTCTCTGAAGCATCGTTACATTCCCATATCTCATTTGCATATGCCTCTTCTTGAGGTGTGGCCCAAGAAGAGATAAACACTACAGCAAATAGAAGGACATGGAGTGTTGTTGTTGTGATTTTCTTATAATTGATGGCGTGAAAGAACGTCTTAACTTTAAGACAACACAAAATAAAATTATATTTATTTATCACACACATCAACTTTTTTTTTAATTAGATTTAATTCTAATCAACTTAAGTTTAGTTTAACTGGAATTGATTTAAAGTAAATGTTTTTTTAAAAAAATTAGTACTGTATTAATATATTTTCGACTAAATTTTCTGAAGTTTTAAGAAAAAACTCTTCGGTATATCTATTAAAAAGGTGATGATCTCCAATGTTTAGGGCATATTCAAACATCACTCCCCTGAATGTGGAAGCTATGTTTACAGCAATTTCATCTGCCCTATCCTTATATTGTTCAGAAGTATTTAACAAAGCTGTAACTGCTTGTACTGGGTCTTGATCTAGCCATTTATTAACTGTGATTAAGTTGAACATCTGAACGACCAAAACTTTTCCTGTATATCCTAGACTGATGAGATTTTCAGCATAAGAAACTGGAACCTGCTTTAATTTCTCAATTACGCTTAGCGATTCATCTGCAAGTATGGCACTCATGGTTGCCGCTACATCCATTTTTGAATGCACAATCGCTGAAAATACATCTTCCATTCTTTCAGGAAAATGATTGTAAGCAGTAGCAGGAGATACACCGGCTTCTTTTGCAATTTGTGTCAAAGTGACTTCTTTAATATCTGCAACTTCATTTATAACATCAACAGCTGTATTTATAAGTTTTGTTCTATTCAGATCATAAATATCTTGTTGTCTTCTTGCTCTTCCGTCTTGTGAAATATCGCTCATATTCGAATATTACAGGAATAAAGGAAGGAATATAAAATTTTTTTAAAAATACTCTTTGATCATATTTTCAACTACAACAGTGTCTGATTCGGAAACAATATACTTCTCTTCATTTTTAATGTTATTTACAGAAAATGAAGAAATCGCAGTGGAAATCACATCACTAAATTTTTCAGGAGAAGCAGTAGCAACACCAACAACTGGAATATTCGAAGAAAAAGAAACACTTTCTGAAACTACAGTTGCAGTATGAGGATCAATAATCCAATCATAATTATCATTGAACTCTTTAATTTCTTTCAAGATCATATCATCATCAAATGATTTTGAAGAAAAGATACTTTGTAATTTTTTAGTTGAATCTTCATTTAGTGTTGCGACTTTTTCACTTTGTAACTGTTCATAAAAAGAAGAAGTATCTCCTTCTAAATCATAAATTAATCTCTCTAAGCTTGAAGGTATTTGAATATCCATACTTGGTGCAACAGTAGGGATTGTCTCTTTTGGTTCTAAAGCACCATTTAAGATAAACCTAGTAAGTACATCATTGAGGTTTGATGCACAAAATATCTCGTTTATAGGAAGTCCATTACGTCTACCAAACCAAGCAGAATAAGCATTTCCAAAGTTTCCAGAAGGTATAGAGATGTTAATTGGATTCGTAAATTGTTTTGTAAGCCATACGTAATAAGCTGTTTGACCCATTACTCGTAACCAATTGATTGAATTCAGAGAAACTACTTTCCTATTAAAATCGTTTTCTTGTAGTAGTGATTTAGCAATTTGTTGGCAGTCATCATATGAACCTTCAATTGCAATATTTAATACATTGTCTTGAATAACCTCTGTCATTTGGCGTCTTTGATATTCACTAACTTTATTGTGTGGGTGCAAAACAACTATGTCGATATTTTTAGAATCTTTTATAGCCTGTATTGCAGCACTTCCTGTGTCTCCACTGGTTGCAACAATAACCAGTCCTCTCTCTCCAATCTCTTCTAATCTCTTATCTGCAATTGCACCAAGTGGTTGAAGGGCGTAGTCTTTGAATGATTTTGTTGGTCCATGGAATAATTCCATTATATATTTACCACTTTTGATCTCCCTGATTACTGGTTCTGGTGAGTTTTCAAAACCTGGATAGATTTTTAAATCATCGAGATAACTTGCAGAATTTTTATCTAGTGCAATAAATATTGTCTTAACAAAATCTTCATAACTTAAATCTTCTTGAGTTAGGGTGCTTAAGTTATCAAGCGTTGTTTTGTTTGGTATGTACAATCCTTTGTCTTCTGCAACACCTGATAAGACAATATCTTTAAAGGAAAATGTAGACTTGCTTCCACGAGTTGAATGGTATGTGATCACTTTTTTAGAGATAAACTCTGATTGTAGATGTTACAGAACTAACACTATCGAGATGTGCAATACTGTCTATTGAACTTGTTAAATTTTCTTCAGAAGCCTCATGGGTAACAAGAACTAATTCTGCATTGTTACCTCTTCCTTCTTGAATAACGCTTTCGATACTTACATTATTTTCACCAAATAAACTCGCAATTGATGCAAGTACACCTGGTTCATCTTGAACTGACAACCTAATAAACCAGCTTGAATGAACATCGTGAATAGATTTATTCCCTGTTTTTGGTGATCTTAATGGGTACCAATTTGTTTGGTTACTGGCCATTTGATGACAAGCACTTAAAACATCTCCAATAATCGCGCTTGCTGTTGGTGCAGCTCCAGCTCCAGGACCTGAGAAAACTAACTGATTTATATTTTCTCCTTCTACGAGAATAGCATTTAACGCACCTCTAATAGATGCAAGGGGATGTTTGGCATCAACTAATACTGGATAAACCCTTGCATTAAAGCCCTCCCCTTTATTGTCTATCTGAGCAACTAATTTAATTGTTTTATTCAACCTCTTTGCCCACTCAAAATCTTCCTTTGTGATACTGGAAATTCCCTCTGTATATACATCCTCAGATTTTGGAGATAGCCCAAAGCAAAGTAGCGAAAGTATCATAGCTTTATATTTTGCATCGATCCCTTCAACATCATTTGTAGGATCTGGTTCTGCGTAACCAAGTTCTTGAGCTAGATTTAATGCATCTTCATATGTACTTCCCTCTTCCATAGATGTCAAAATATAATTACTAGTACCATTTATTATTCCAGCCACTCTTGTAAGCTCTTCCCCTCTTAAACTCTCAATCAAAGGTTTCAGAACTGGAATACCAGCAGCCACAGCAGCTTCAAAATATAAACAGGCATTATTTTCCTGTGCTATCTTAATTAATTCATCCCCGCAATCTGCGATTATATCTTTGTTAGCAGTGATGACAGACTTTCCATTTTTAAGAAGTGTTTTTATATAATCTTTTCCTGGATCTACCCCTCCGAGTACTTCAATAACTAAATTAATGCTTTCATCATTAACAATTTCGTTGAAGTCATTTGTTAACAAACTTGAGTCAAAATCTCTTTGTTTTGTAACATCTGAAACTAATACTTTAGAAATACTTATATCTATTACTTCGTTATCAAGATTTAATAAACGTGAGATAACTGCAGAGCCTATATTTCCTGCACCTAAAACAGCTACTGTATAAGAG
>VMHT01108990.1_pt1 | contig 21012 bp, 27 predicted proteins | sample 4693611 | NCBI WGS metagenome assembly VMHT01 (sample SAMN12280063, study PRJNA550983) | marine metagenome | isolation source: seawater sampled from same location over 5 years 0.02-0.2 micron viral filtrate | place: USA: collected off the coast of southern California halfway between the port... ...
AAAGAAAGACAACATCAATCCTGAGCATTACACACAAGGGATAGAGTGCATTGATTATATCACTTCAAAAAACATGAGTTTTCTGGAAGGCAATGTGATAAAATATGTAACTCGTTACAAAATGAAGAATGGATTAGAAGATTTAAAGAAAGCACAATGGTACTTAAATCGGCTAATAGAAATTACAACAAGAGAGGAGTAAGAAAGTGGAAAAGAGTATAAATACTATAATACCCGATGTGTACGAGGTGATGAAGTCAAAGAATTATTCTGGAGACCTAGACACCATAGCTATGCAATGTGGTAGAGAGGTTGAACAAGCAATTAAGAATGCTTTTGAACCTTATGAAGCAAAGACAAACTTGAGAATGTCTAGCATTGGTCGTTGTGAAAGGGCACAGTGGTATACTGTGAAAGGGTACACACCAGAGGAGATAGATGGGAGTGTGTACCTTACCTTTCTACAAGGTCATGTGTTAGAAGCTATGCTTGTGGCTCTAATTAAACTGTCAGGACACTCAGTTACAGAACAACAGAAAAAACATACTGTAGAGGGAGTGGATGGTTCTCAAGATTGCACTATTGATGGAGAACTTGTAGATATTAAGACCGCTAGTGCTTGGTCTTGGGATAACAAGTTTGCCGAGGATGGTATTAAAGATGATGGCTTCGGCTACATCAAGCAACTATCAGCCTATGGCAAAGGAGACAAGAGAAAGCATGGTTACTTCCTTGCTTTGAATAAAAACAAATCAACTCTTAAGCTGTGCAAACAGGAACTTGAACAAGATGTAGATACTTTTATTGTTGACTTAAAAAATAAAATGGCCTCGGATACACCGCCTATGAGAATAGCTAACGCTACTACTATGACTAAGTCAGGAGAGGAGAAGCTATGCATGACCTGTGCATTTTGTGGATTCAAAGAGGACTGTTATGGTAGCTTAGATGCTAGACCTATTCCTTCAGGCAAGATAACTAATTATTTTGTTGACAATAAAGGAGCAAGTTTTTGAAGCTACTACCAGAGTTGAAGGCTTTTATCTCTGCAACTTATGACACCTGTTTAATATGTGATGAGTTAGAGATAGAGCCTGATGAGTTACTTGATGCATTTGAAAGTAAACTCATTGAAAAGAAAGATAGATTCTTAGAGGACTTTGAGGAGACCGAATGGAATACATAGAGATAAGCCTAGCTTTTATGTTATTAGGTGCAGTTGCTATTTACTTTACACACAAGAGAGCATACGACAAAGGAATAACAACAGCAATACTATTACACAGAAATGGCAGATTAAAGTACAAAGATTATTATGACGAGAATGGCGATAAGATGGTTGACATTGAAATCGCACCACTAGAGGATGAAGAATGAACACACTACCGAATGACTACCAAAACTTTATAGCACTAAGCAGATATGCAAGGTGGCTACCTGATAAAAACAGAAGAGAGACATGGCAAGAGACAGTTGCTAGATACTTTGACTTCATGGAAGAACATCTCAAAGAGAACTGTGACCATGAGTTATTACCCAAGACTAGGAAAATATTAGAAGATGCAGTATTAAACCTAGAAGTTATGCCGAGCATGAGAGCATTGATGACCTCAGGCAAGGCACTCAAAGACAACAACATAGCCGGATACAACTGTGCATACCTTAGTGTTGACCATCCCAAAGCATTTGATGAGTGCTTGTATGTACTCATGCATGGAACTGGTGTAGGCTTTAGTGTAGAAAGACAATTCATTTCCAAACTACCAGAAGTACCAGAAGAAATGATTGATGTTGAGGACACAGTAGTGGTACAAGACAGTAAGGAAGGATGGCAGTCTGCGTTTAGAAAACTAATTACTTATTTATACAATGGTGAAATGCCTAAGTGGGATTTCTCTAGGATTAGACCCAAAGGTTCTAGGTTAGCTACCTTTGGCGGTAGAGCAAGTGGTCCTGAACCACTGCTTGATTTATTTAACTTCGCTACTAACCTATTCAAAGAGTCAGTAGGAAGAAAGCTAACAAGTTATGAGTGTCATAGAATGATGTGTAAGATAGCAGAGGTGGTAGTCGTAGGTGGTGTGCGTAGGTCAGCACTTATATCTCTATCGAACTTAACTGATGAGCGTATGCGTAACGCTAAGTCAGGTCAGTGGTGGTCAGACACACCGGAAATGGCACTCAGTAACAATAGCGTATGCTACACAGAAAAGCCAGACATTGGAATCTTCATGAAAGAGTGGACTTCTTTATATGAATCTAAGTCAGGTGAGCGTGGTATCTTTAACAGAGAAGCGGCTATCAAACAGGTAGCATCCATAGGTAGGAGAGATACTGAGCATGACTTTGGTTGTAATCCTTGTAGTGAAATAATCCTGAGAGATGGTCAATTTTGTAACTTAACAGAGGTAGTGATACGAGCAACAGACACACAGAAAGATATGCTCCGTAAGGCAAGATTAGCCACCATACTGGGCACATTTCAGGCAAGTCTTACTAATATTAAGAGACTTAGACCGAAATGGGTTAAAAATACAGAAGAAGAAGCCTTGCTTGGAGTGTCATTAACTGGTATAATGGACAATAGTTTTATGAATGGTAGCAGTGAAGATAGAGGCTACTATGGTAAAAGAAGTTTACCTGACTTTCTCAGCGACCTTAGAAAAGAAACAGTTAAGGTTAATGAGCATTGGTCAGAACTGCTAGGTATCAGTCAAGCAACTGCAACAACAGCGATTAAACCTAGTGGCACAGTCAGTCAATTAGTAGATAGTGCAAGTGGTATACACACTAGGCACAATGACTACTATTTCCGTAGAGTAAGAGCAGACGCTAAAGACCCTATCGCTCAACTCATGGAAGACCAAGGCATACCTTGTGAGGCTGATGTAATGAAACCTAATAGCGTTAAAGTCTTTACCTTCCCAATGAAAGCACCCGAAGGTGCTATACTTAGGAACGACAGGACTGCTATCGAACAGCTAGAACTATGGCTCACTTATCAAAGATATTATTGTGAACATAAGCCTAGTGTGACCGTAAGTGTAAGAGAGCATGAGTGGATGGAAGTAGGTGCGTGGGTATACAAGCACTTTGATGAGGTCAGTGGTGTTAGTTTCCTGCCACACTCTGACCACTCCTACCAACAAGCACCTTATGAAGACTGTACTAAAGCAGAGTACACCAAACTAGCTAAGAAGATGCCTAAGTCAGTAGACTGGGATTTGATTAGCCAGTACGAGTTGACAGATATGACAGTAGGTACTAAATCATTAGCATGTACTGGTAGTGTATGTGAACTTGTTGACTTAGTTGAAGAAGAGAGGGATGTAGAATGATAGAAACAGCATTACTTATCTTAGCACTTCAACTAATCATTATAAAAATGTTAGACTAATAAAGGAGTAAGTTATGTTAGAGAAAATAAAGAATGGTGCTGATGGTGCTATAGATGTAGGTATTAAGTTGATTAGCTTATCAATTGTATTACAGATTATCTTTGGTTCAAAGGTAGCCTTCCTTACAGGAAATGTAATTGGTTCTATACTTGATATAGTTTGGACTCTTGGTAATGCAGGACTAGCGGGAATAATCGCAGCCGGTATTATTTGGAAACTACTCGATAAAGACATCACGAGTGGAGGCAAGTAAGCCAATCAAGAAACCTAGTGGTCTTGTTCAACTAGACAAGACTGCTAGACTCTACAGAGAATTACAAAAGAAAAAAAATAAACCTAGCCCAAGGCTTTGGAAATCTGATTGGAGAAAGTAATGAAGTTACTGATTATCCCACTTCTTATTGTTACCTTAATAGGGTGCAGTGTACTAGAAGATAAACTAAACATAGAAAGACAAGAATACTTAGAATGCAAACCACCAGAAAGTACATTATGCATAGGGTGGAAGTATGAAAAATAAAGGAATACTTCCATTACCTGTGTTCACTAGAGGCAGAGGAGAAAAGAAAAAGGAACACTTAGTTAGTTTAAACAATTTCTTTCCTATGCATTACATACAAAAGAATAATGTTAAACGAGCCTATCATGATACTGTTATGGATTGGGTACAAACACTGCCCAAGTACAAGACCATACAGCCACACTACAAACTATACTTTAAAACAAAACACAAAAGAGATTTAGATAACTATACATTTACTATGCATAAGTTTCTTATGGATGCATTAGTAGAAGGCGAAGTCATTGAAGATGACCACTATGAGATTGTAACTAAGGTTACTACAGAGATTGGTGGATTAGATACGGACAACTATGTTGTCGTAGAAATTAAGGGAGAGGAACTTGGCACTTAACAAAAGCAAAGACATAAAAGAACTAAAAAAGTTTGATGTAGACCTAGAGTTTGGTCAGCAATGGGAGAAGCACATAGATGAGATGTTCTCAGGTGCTAAGAAGTGTGAAGTTAAAACAGAGAGGGATAAGTGGGCAACTACAGGTAACATCTGTATTGAGACAGAGAGCTATGGTAAACCCTCAGGATTAACTAGCACAGAGGCTGAGTTATGGGTACATAATTTAGTTAAGGATGGAGAGTTGTGCTGTAGCCTAGTGTTTAACACAGACAAACTACGAAAAACAATGGAGGAAATGAAACCTTACACTGTCATGGGTGGGGATAACAAGGCATCTAAGATGTACTTAGTTAATATAGCTAAGCTCTTGAAGGCTGTTTCTTCTTAGACCCTTTCTTTTTATCATAACCCCAATTAATATCTGACAAGCCTTTGTCAATAGCCTGTTGTAATGGCGGAGATTTTATATTCTGAAATCCCGGTTGGTTATCTAAGTCTATACATTTTCTCATTACTAATCTCCTAAGAAATATTCCTGTCCAATTCTACCAGTAGTAGCATTTAAAAATATCTTGTACATTTCTTCCGCAGTATCTCCCACAGGCTCATCACCCATAATCTTTTTCAAGAAGCCATCAACATATGCTGGACCCGGTCCTGCAATGTAACCTGCAACTTTAGCATCCCCAAGCTCTCCTATCAACGGAATACCCACAGCACTTACTGTTTCTAAGACACCTCTTTCTTCCTCTACCCCTTTAATAGCATCCTTGATTGCCATAGCTAATGCAGCCATTCCTATTGCAGCACTTATAGATGAAATCGCAGCCATCTTACCAACAAAATCAGAAGAACAGAACTTAGGATTTAACTTAGCGTTAACTCTCCTAGCTATTGTATTACCAAATAATATAGGGAAAGATTTAAGCTGGGCAATTAACATGAGATTAGGGTCTGACATCCAAAGCGGGCGATTACCAGCAGTTGGCTCAAGTGCTACATCTGTTGTTATTTTACGCATCCAAGGAATCATTACATCTCTTACAGAAATAGTATTGCCTTTTGAATTTACAAATGTACTGTCTAAGAATGCATCATCTAGTATAGCATTTTTAATGTTACCATTAGCAAGAGCACCTACCTTTTCAAAGTCTGACATGCTCAATCCATTTTCTTTTAGTTCTTGTAACAACAATCTTTTCTTTGTTTTACTTAAATTATTTATGTTGTTTAATTGGTCTTGTATCATATTCAAACCAGCAGCAGCAGTCCATACTCTTACAGCATTTGTGTACTGTGTCAAAAACATAGCACCGGGGCTACGGAAGAAATAGTTTAATGCAACATTCCTATCTCCTGCCATTAGTTTGTCTATTCTTTCAGACATTTGTGGTTGCATTGCCATGCCCATAACTCTAAGCAAGTCTCGGCCAAAAGAAGTTCTAGCATCTTTTCCTTCTGCTCCTCCATAAATAGAACGAGCTAACCCTTTCAACGCATATCCAGCTACAGTAGGTGAAGCCTTAAGCATGTTGTACCATCCAGCTCTTTGTCCAATCCACATAGGCTCAGTCCAAGAACTTATAGTAGCTAGTCCTAAGTAACTAATAGAAGTTACTGTAGACAAACCTTTCATAGCTTGTATAGCAGCCCGTTGCTCAGGTGTCTTTGGTTTTTTGTATACATTATGGTATGCATCATAAATGCCCCATAGTTTTTCTACTTGAGCTGAGTCAACTGCACCTGATTTAATCAAGGTGTTAATAGCATCGTTATACTTATTAGCTTTGTCTCCGCCAAATGCCTCTGCTGATGCCATTCTTGTAACAGCACTAAACAAATACCTTTCTATAGAATCTAATGTATCTTCATTCCTAAACTCAGGAGAAAGATTATCCCACTTGCCATCTCTTGCTCTTTCAAAAGAAGATATTCCCATGCCACCATCTGTAGCTTCTGCCCTAATTTGCTCAGAAGTAAATACATTTGGGTCAACATCGTTTAGTACATTTTGCAATACTAAATCTGCTTCGACTGTACTAAGACCAACATCTCTTACTAAACTTTCTTTAAATCTTTCTGGATTCTTTTTTACTTTCTTGTAATCAATACCTCTGCTCAAGTAACCTTCTTGGTGTCCAATAGTTAAACCATCTTTGCCTAGTGTTTTACTTAAAGCCTGATAAATACTTTCTTGTATATCAGCAATGTCTTTTATACTAGCATCTAATTCTTTTTTCTTTCTCTTACCTAAAGCTCTAGTTACTTCAGCTTCAGCTTCTTGTAAATTGTACAAAGGACTAACGTTACCTTCTTCCAACTTAGCTGCTATGTATTTATTAACAGACGGTCTAACACTACTAGCCATTTCTCCCATAAGTGCAACATGCCGAGTCCATTTATTTTTAACTTTCTCAAACTTGTTTATATAATCACCTATGTACTTATGTCTTAATGTTTCAAAAGACTTAGATACATTTTGAGATTCACCGCTTCCAGTAGAAGCATCTGTAAGTGGAGAAGACACAGCCATAAACGCTGCCATTTCTTTACCTGTCTGTACTTTGTTTTGTATATCAGGAAGACCATCCGTTGCTCTTCTTAGTAACACATTAGCAGCTGCGTCTTTAATATTAGTAAGAAACCCTTTAGGGTCTGCTTCTGCATTAAACAGCTCAGGAATTACATCCTCTACATTTGCATCAATGTCTTTTTTAGGTGGCCTAATATTCACCATTGCATCTGGCTGTCTAACAACAGGACCTACACCAGCAGTAGCCACACCTGCTCCAGTCATTGTATTAAACTGTTTTAGTAACTCATCATACTGTTTGTTATATTGGTCTACGTTTAAAGTATACTGTTCACCAGCAGCAGCTTTTCTACGAGCATCTTCAAAGTCTAAAATTAATTTGTCTTTTTTACGACTTCTGTTTACATCTGTAGCTTTACTAAGTGCAACAGGAGAACCATAGACACCACCACCAGCAGCACCTACTACAAAATCAGTAGCTAAGTCGTTCTTGTCTAACCCTTCTAAGCCTAATGCAGAAGTACGCATTGTGTTTATTTGTTGTGCAGTTTCTGTAGCACCTTCTATGCCTGCTGATTGAGCAGTTTGTTTTGCCCCTTTGTACAGCATAGCACCTATTTTTTCTTTATCTGTTTCTTTTAAATTCTTAGCTATTTGTTTAAAAGATTTCTTAGCAGGCAATCCTGCTTTGTTTAAAGACCTAGCCCATACATTAGGAAGTACAAAATCTAATCCTGCATTTTGTATAGCAGTCCAACTAGCCCTGCCTATTTCCTTATCTGTTAATTCATTTACTGTTTTATTATCAGCAGCAGCATGTGTTTCTACTGCCTCATCTAATAACATTAAATAGTTTAATCCGGCAGCAGCACCTGTTATACCAGCACCAATAAGTTTAGTAGCACCCGGTCCTTTCATCATAAGATTTTGACCTAGTGTTAAACCAAACATAGTTATTGCAGAAGCAGCACCATTCTCTGCTAACTTCTCACCAATAAATCCCGGCATGTCTGACAAAGACTGGTCAAATATTCCCCCTTCATACTCAGGGATATATTCTTCCATGCCCTGCTCGCCTGCTTGTTGCATCTTACCTGCGTAATCTTTTACGTTTAAAGGCAACTCAGTACCCATTCTAGGCAACAACTCAGACAAACCCCTGCCTGATGCTCTCATTAATCTATCTATTGAATAATCAAAGGCTGAGCCACTACCACCTGAATTAAAATCAAAGTTGTTATAATAATCTTCACTTAGCTCAGGAGATGAAGCACTGCCAAAATCAAAGTTAGCAAAAGGATGTTCTTCTTCTTCTTTTCTTGTAGCCATTTACTACCTCTATTTAGTTGCTGCTGCTCTTGCTGCTGCTTGGTCTCTTTCGTCTTCTAACAATTTCATTATTTCTGCATGCGTAAGTATAACACCATGTCTAGTAAAAGCTGCGTTTTGTATAGTTCTATATCTGCCTATCATATTAGAAGCTGCTTTTTCTCTATCAGCTGCGCTTCTAAATTTAAACCATCCCTTTTTCGGTGTAAATATATTTTCTAAATCTTCTCTGCTCATGTCAACAGCATTAAATGCAGCAGTGTCTGGTTTACCAGCAGCAGCCTTAGTTGCCTGAGCTTTTTCATAAGCTACTAAAGGATTTTCTCCTCTGTCTTGTAAGTTTCTACCATAGTAATCCATAAGCATACCTAACTTATTTATAGTAGCTGGGTCTTTCATGCCTGCTTTAAATCTATCAGAAAAACTTTTCTTTGCTTCTTCTTCTTCTTTACTTCCTCTACCCTTAGCTAAATCATCTGCTGCTTTTTCATCTGCTATTCTTTGCTCTTCTTCAGTTTTAGTTTCAGTTGTTTCTTCTTCAGTTGCTTCACCTGTTAAATTAAAAATACCTCTGTCAAGCTCTGCTTTGATAGACTCTTGAAAAGGTAAATCTTCAGCTTCTAATGCTTCTGTTACAACATTACCAGCATAACCTGCTTTGGCAGCAGTTTTTAACTTCATAAATTTTTTAGCAAACAAAGACACAGCACCAGCACTTGCAGCTTTTACAGGATTTTCCTGTATAAACTTAACAGTAGCAGCCCTTAACTCGGGGTCAGTCATGTTTTTTATTATTGAAGCAATCTCAGGAGCAGGGTTTAACACATCAATTAAACCACCTACATAAGGAGTTTCAGCTAATTCTGCTGAGTTACTTATCCAAGCATCCGGACTTGCTAGGTTTTTAATACCACTTATTATATTGTTTCTATCTAAAAAACCAGCCTGCCCTACAGGAACTTCTTCTATTTCTTCTCTATTAAAAGCATTGCGAACTTGGTTTATTTCTGAGAATGTACCTCCTACTGCATCACAAGATGCTTTGTCATTAGCAAATGGAACTAATGCTCCATTAGCATTTGTACAATAACCCATTATCTTTCTCCTTTAAATTTGTAATTCATATTTTTTCCTAAGCAAAAAGATTTCTAACATCTCTGCGTGTTGAAAAACTGTTGTTTAAATTTCCTGTGCTGTATCCTCCTGATGGAGCAACTGGCCTAGGTGCTGGCCTAGATGCTGGTGTAGGTCTTCTAGCTGCATCCTGTACCGCAGCCCTAGCATCATTAGTTTTCTTTACTGTTGCTGCTGTTTGTTTATTAACAAGATTTGTTCTAGCTTCAGTAAAATCAGTTACTTCTTTTAATACTTCAGCATACATGTTATTAAACTTAGTATCATTCTCTAACCTAGCAATGTCATCATAAATTTCATTAAGAGTTTCTTCTTTAGGACCAGCAACTGGCTCTGGTGTTACTGGTTGTGTACCTAAATCATCATAGTTTTTATAGTAATTACCATCATTGCCTTGGTACAAATCTTGGTTATCCATTTCTGCTTGAGTTAATGGTTGATTAAACAACATACTATCATCAAAAGAATAATCTGCTCTAGATTCTATTGGTGTTTTGTCTTGTAAAAATGTATCAGGTATTCCCATTTTACCTACAAAGTTTCCATTACTGTCTCTACTAAATGTAGGCTCAATAAACAAACCATCTCTTAATTCTTCTGTTGTTAAATTAAGTGCCATTTGGTCAGCCATATTTTGTAGTTGGTCAGCCTGTTCTTGAACCGTTGGTTGTCTAGGAAGAGTTGATGGTTGCATACCTAACTCGACATCAGCAGTGTCATCCATTGCTGGAGCATATGGTATACTTCCTATTTGTCCTTGTTGCATTCTATTTTGTTCTGCTAATATAGCTTGTTGCTCTGGAGTTAAAAATAAAGAAGCCTCTGTATTATTAGGACTAGGAAACATAGTGCTAGGCGGAGGATTGTCTGGTCCAAATATGCCCATTTCATCTATTGTTTGCTGGTACGTTAAATCTCCAGCAGAAATAGGTGGCCTAGGTGTAATGCCATTAAATGCAGGCATACTAACATCAGCACTTACCGGCTGTACTCCTTCTGGTAACTCAACTGCTGGCATGTTTATAGCAGCATCTGCTACTCCTGCTGGTTCTGTATATCCTTCACCAAATTGTCCTTCATAATAAGGATTTGCTACATTAGTAGGTGTACCAAATATACTATAATCTGCACCACCTGTTCTTAATCCTTGCCCATAAGTGTATTCATCTAAGCCACCCGGACCAGTATAATTAAATAAAGACGAATCATTGTATGCAGACAAATCTGGTGCGTATATAGTTCCAGAAGGTGTGCGTTGTCTAAAAACTTTTGGAGTTAATACTGGTGTTGTTGGTACTGCATTTGCTACAACAGCAGCATTGTTTCCTCCAGTAGTATTTACTGGCGATGGATTTCTGCTTGGCTCTGATGGAGTTGTGTTAGGAGGTATAGGATTAAAGCTCCAGTCTGGACCTCTTGAGCCACCATATGCTTCATACTCATAGTTTGCTTGCATATCATCTGCTGGTATGTCATATGTTAAGTCCATATTATCACTCATCCAGCTACTATCATCAAAAAGACTTGGAGGCTGTACTGGGTTAAAATTATTCCAAGGACCGGGTCCGCTAGTATTTTGTGCTGGGGTAGACACCGGAGCAGTGTAAGGAGAATGCACATCTGTTGGATATGGGTTTGCGTACCTATCTGCTAAAGTAATTTTTATAGGGCCTATTGCCATTTTGTCTCCTTAAAATAAACTATACATTTGAGCCAAACCACCTAAGTTACTCATAGCACTAGCACCCGGTGTTGTAGATATGGATTGTCCTGCGTTTCCAACTAAAGGACTAAACCCTGTAATACCAGACTGGTACTGTTTTAATTGTTGATATGGTAAGTTTTGCTCAAACTCTTGTTGAGCCATAGCATCTTGTATTAATGCTTGCTCTCTTTGTTGCTGTTGACCACCGGAAGCACCTAATGCACTATAAGGACTGAAGCCAGCTTGCATTAAACCACCAGTCATTCCTAGAGTAGCTCTTTGCTGCCCTAATCCTTGTCCATATGCGTTGCTATATATTTGTGCTGCTGCTTGATTAGCTGCATCTGCTGCTCCGGCTATAGCATTACCTTCTGCAATACCTTGTCTGCCACCACCATAACCGCCTGACATAATAGCACCACCTCGTATGTCTGTTAAATTATCCTGTACACCTGCCATTGCTCTATCTGCTGCTGCCTGTGCCATGTTATTAACATATGGGTTATTAGCCACATCAATCATACTAGGGTCAAGGTTTTGTTGATAAGCACTTAACGCAGGATTCATTATACTAGGAGCACCTTGTGTTGCAAAGTTTCTAATACCTTGCTGTGCTGTTAGTTGGTCTGGTGTAAAGCCTGCTTGTGTTTGACCACTGTAGTATTGAGGTGTGTTGTTGTTATATAAATTAGCAGCTTCTTTAAAGCCACTTTCCATATAAGGTACAGCGACATCCCAAGGGTCTTGGTTTACTGTACTTGTGTTGTCACCTTTAGACATTGTTTATCTCCTTTGCAAATAATCTTGTTTGTTCTTTATAATTAATATCCTTAAGTACCTTTCCCCATCCTTTGCGACCAAATAGTTCTACATACTCACAATTGTTTTCTTTTCCAAATGCATTTAGGAGTGCATCTGCCTCATCTCTCCATTCCATAAATTCTTTTCCACCTAATAGTAATACACATAATATGTTTTTCTGTGGATACTTACTTATCTTTGTAACAAAAGCACCTTCTACATGCGTGCCTATTTTTACCCAAAGCTGCATATTCTTTGATTTACAGGCACTTTTTATGTCACTAGTACTATACTCGCCTAAACCATGTTTCAGGGCTGCATTCAAGTATTCTTCAACGAGAGGCCACCAAGCCTCTACACTCTCTCCCTTAATCCCTTCAATCAAAGTTTACTCCACGCTCCTGTGCTTAAGTATAAATATAACCCCTCACCACTGCCCGGATTCCAGTTAGTACCATCTGCGTACCTGACATCTCCAGCTCTTGGCTTAGATGGAACTGCATTAGATTCGTCATAATGTCCATCAGCTATGTTACTTATTATAGCAGACATTCTAGAAAACTCTTGTCTTAAATATGCAGGTAAATCCTTTGCATCATCAGGTACTGGTGCAGGAGAATAACGAATCATACTCCCTTACCTCTGTTTCCTGACGGACTCCAGTGTACTTCTAAGTTAGCTAATGCCCATGTGTTTGCATCAGTAGACTCTGCTCTAATACCTACATAGTTTCCTGTGGCTCTTACTGGTATCTCTGAATGTACACCACTAGTAAATGTATATGGTCCTTTCCATGTTGTACCCTCGTGTGGCATCATCTCTTGACCTACATAAAAATCTACTGAACCTGTACCACTTATTCTTGGTACAATCTTTTGTATAGTCTTAGTACCCGGATACCCTAAATTCATATGTTCCTTTTCTACATATGCTCTAAAACTTGTTCCTGCATTTTGATTACTACCTAATACATACAATTTAGTAGCACTTGTAGCAGCTAATAATAAACTAGGCTTAAGTGGTGAATCCCAAGACTCACTGTCTGTGTCCCAGTCTCCTGACTCTGACCAGTCACTTGTACTTACTGTGTCTACAATACCCCAAGAAATGTAACTTACATATGGCAAGTCTCTTTTAGACCAGCTATTGTTTCTAAAATTATACACATAAGCTGTGTCTGCAAATGCATTCGTGTCATTAGTGTTAGATACAAAGCATACCCACATTTCATTTTTTTCTCTGTCCGCAGCTACAAATGTTCTTGTCTTGTAGTCTGGATGCATAGAGTTAAATAGTTCGTCTCTAATTTGTTGGTCTACAATTGATTCTTTAGTCTGACCATCGTGTACATACACATCATCCTCAGAGACCACAAAATGCTTGTTATCGAAACTTTTTGCACAGTGCCTACCTAGTATACCAACATCATCAAATAGTTGCCTAAATCCAAATATAGACTGTCCGCCTTCAAATGCCATAGACCAAATTGAGTCCTGTTTATATATAATATTAACGTCACCTAACGGTAAGCAATCAATCACATAACCATTAGACTGTGATAAATCTACATAGCCAGCATCTTTAGTTGCATCTGCTGGATTCCAAGTTGTAGGAACTGTACCGCCCTCTGCTGGATGTGACCACTTAACTCTAAATGGGTATCGTGTGCTTGACTCTGTTGTGTCTAGTGCTACTAAGAATCTTTTAAATGGTCTAATAACTTGACAACTTGTATTACTTGGCCAATTAGTTAAGTCAGCAAAAGCAGATGAGGCTGTGCCTAACATTTGTGGGTCATCTACACCGTTGTTGAGTATAGCTACACCACCTAAAACTCCACCGTTCCATCCTTTAGCAGCAGTAGCTGAATAATCACCACCACTAGAACGTGTTACATCAGCGTGAGTTGTTGTAGTTCCGGATGTACTTACTCTGTATATTTTAGTTAAGCTAGGGTAAATCCAATAGTCAGTGGTTGTAGTGTTAAAAGGTAATAACCAGTAAGGTGCTACTGTGGGTGTACCAAATACTTGTTGTTGTCCTAATACTTTAGCAGTCTTGTCATTGTCAAATTGTATATTATTACCATCAGACCATTGAGTTTCTGGTAGTTCATAAGAATCAATATCTCTGTTAATTCCTGTAGGGTTTAATACTGTTACTTGTGCTGGCATTTAGAACCTCTGCATATTAGGCGGACCATAGCTTTTAAATACTGGTGCAGAAGTTGCTTTTCTTCTTGCCCCTACATTTCCTCTACCACCCCTGCCACCTTTAATTGTTGTTGACCTAGCAGGCCCAAACTTTGTTATGTTTCTAGGTGTATTCATAGCAGCTAATTGTGATTGTTGTTGTGCCTGTTGTTGCTGCCTTTGTTGTATTGCTGCTTGTGCTTTAGCTGCTGCTTCTTTTTTTGCTTGTATTCTAGCTACTTTAGTAGAATAATCCTCTACATTAATTGTGCCTTTAGTAAAATTACCTTTAGCTCTAGGACCACCTAATGCTGTAATATCAAGACTAGGTGTACTTGGTTGGTTAAAAAGATTATACACATTGCCACCAAATTCATACAATGTATCAAGAGCAGGTGCTTTTCCACTTTCTCTAAGACCAGTTATATTATCTACTGACTGTAAAAAAGCGTTTTTACCTACAGTGCCATCTCCTAACCCCATAAGTTGTTGATACGCAATTCCAGATATAGCAGCAGGCAAACCACCACCCGGCAAACTATCTCCAGTAGCTAAATTTCCAAAATCAATTCCTGACCTTATATGATAACCATCGGTAGCATCAGAAACTGGAACACTGTTTGTAGTTATGTGCTTATATCCTGCTTTACCTCCACCGTAACCTATGTTTTTATTTAAACGATGTCTTCTAATTTCATCATCTGAAACATCAAATCCGGCATTTAACCTAGTATAAAAATCAGAAAGACCACCATCTACAACATAATCTACAGCAGGATTAAATATATTTGATATTTTTTGGCTAAACCCTACCTTATTTAAAAAATCTTTTTGCTGCTCTTCTTCTATTGCTTTAGCTTGTTCTAATGAAATTCCCATGTATCTCCTAACTCATGTTTAAACCATCAACAACTGCGTACCAGTTAGCACCGTTGTCAATTGTTTCAAATGTAAGAATGTCTATTCCGCTTGTTGTTAGTGTAGGTGTAGTGCCACCAGCAAACTTAACGCTACTGGGCCAAGGGTCTGCTACCGTACCACCGTTAGTTAGTATTAATTTAAACTTACCGTATATGCCAGATGTTGGTGCGTTAGTAATTGTAAACGCTCCGCCACTTGCAAGTACAGCAGTTACTACGTTGCCTAGTGCAAAGTTAATTGCTGTTGAGGTACTGACTGTACCTACTGCATTAACAATCTCTGTTTGCTTTTTGGTCTTTAAATTAGTTGTTGTTCCTACAGCATCAGCAGTCACAGTTCTTGATGCCTCTACTGTTCCTAGCGTTGGTACATCATTGTAGTTTAGCTCTGCTGTTGTTCCAGTGTAGCCATCTATCTTATTTATTTCTGTGTGCGTAGCTGTTACAGCACCAGCAATGTTGGGAAAGGTAGCAGCCACTGCTGACTTAACTAGTCTTATGTGGTCATCTCCTTGACTCCTTGGGTCTGTACCGGTAGGGTTTGTTGCTACTAACCCGTCTATGTATGTTGTGGATTCTAGTGCCATGTTATTTTCCTTTTGCTAATTGTGCTCCAAAGTAGAACTCTATTATCATAGTAGCCCAGCCAAAGATTTCATCCATCTTCAATACTGAACCAGCTTGTATTTCTATATACTCCACTATGTCTGGTGTAAACTGTATACCAAAAAAACTAAATCCTTCTATAGTGTTAGGTATTACTGTTGGTACATTAAAAAACACTGGAGCTACTTGTGTAAATATTATAAGTGCCAATATAACAAATATAATAACTCGTCTATTAAGTGCAGCCATTGGACTTTCTTTGTCTGCTCTGTCTCTTGCTTGGTTAATAGAATCATTGCGTGCTTGCAAGTTCTGTATCATTAACTTTTGATTTTCTGCTGCTGCTTGACTCTTTAGTGCAAACAACTTAGCAACAAAGCCCAGTGCTATTGGTGCTACGTTTGTTAAAAATGCTATCATATTGCTAACCTCATTGCCTCTATAATCCCTACTTGTCCTATGATGTACCAAGCAAATGCACCAAACACTCCCCATTTAATTTGCAGTAATGAAGTGTTAATCTTTTGTATACACAAATTAGTGTCATCAATCTTGCTAAACAGCTTTGCTATTTGGCCAGAGTGTTTGTCTAATTGTAATTGCATTCTACTAATCTCATCATTCATTTCTTTTTGAATCCTCTTTTCATATTAGCATAGGCTTTCTTACTGATAGTAGATTTCTTTTTACTTCTACTTGTGCCAGCTTTTTTCCTAGCGTTTATGTTTGCGTACAGTCCTCGTCTAGCCATTACCACTTCACCTTGTTAGCCCAGTAAGCAGCAGACATCTTACCTTTTTTTATATTCTTAGCGTGTCTCGCTTTAAATGATGCTGACCTTTTGGTAGCGGTTCTGTCACCAGAAACTCCTTGTTGTCCAAATCTAATGGTCTTTACTTTACCACCTTCTTTGGCTACAACAACATGGCTTTTAGTTTTGTGACTAGGTGTACGCTTTGGTTTATTATACCCAGAGACACCTGCTTTTTTTAATCGTGCATCTGCCATTATTTCTTTTTAACTGGTCTTTTAACTGGTGGTCTTCCTCTTTTTCTTCCGTAAGTTCCCGGTCCTTGTGGCATATTATTCTCCTAATTTGCTAGTGGGTTATCTAAAGCTCTTTGTAGTCTTGTGTTAAGTCTATCTTCTACATCTTTAATTTTTCTATCTGTATCAGAATAAAGAGCATCTCTTCTCTGGTCAAACCTTGTGTCAGCGTTGTCAATCATTGTTGCTAAGTTTTCTTTTTGTTTTTGCAACTTAGTTTCTACATCATTAACAATACTTTCAAGGTGTCTCATGTCTTCTCTAACATCCTTTTTTACTTCTTTCACATATGTAATCTGTTCATCAACATTTGCTTTAATCAAGTCTAGTTCTTCTTTAAACAAATCAATCTCTTTACTAACAAACTCCATATGTGTATTTACTGTAGACATATGCTCGTTTATAACTGCCAAGTCTTTTTCTATGCCTGACAAATCGGGTGCAATGTAAGAATCTATTTTGGCTTCCATGTCTAGGTATCTTTGGTACACTTCAAATCCGCCCCAAGCACCACCTAATACTGTACCAATTAAAGGAATGATTAATAGTAACTTACTACCACCTACTTTAATCCCACCGTATTCTACTTCTGCCATTGCAAGTCCATTAATTTATTATGTAGTATTTCGTTAGCCAAACCGTTTCTTAATCCTCTTTGATTGTCTGGTATATCCTTGTCTAAATATATACCTTTGTCTTTATAAAACACACCATCAATAAGTAGTTGTGTGTTGTAGCTGTCAAATCCAGCATTAAAGTTTAAGAGTGCAAGTATTAGGCTTTGTAGTTTTTGTTGTTCTTCTAGTGATGCAGCTTCGCCCATTTCTACTGCAAGATTCTTTAGCTTGTTACCTATAATCTCACGCATCTTTTCTTTCTTACTAGCCTCTTTCTTTTTCTGTACTAGCTTGGGCTCTTCTACAACTTCTACTACCGCCTCTTGTTCTGGCTCTTCTTCTGTTTGTTCTTCTTGTATGGTGTCTTCTTCTGGCTCTGGCTCATCAAGTTCCTCTTCTATTGGTTCTTCTAAAGGTTCTTCTTCTAACTCTGGCTCTAGGAATTCTTCTAACTCTGCTTCTATTTCCTCTATTAATTCTTCTTGTGCTATTTCCTCAAACAAGTCTTCCATCTCTGGTATGGCTTCTTCTATGGTTGTGGAAATTAATGTGTAGTCATCCAACGGTTCTATTTCTATTACTTGAAAAACCTCTGGCTCTTCCAAGACGTATATTGATTCAGTATCTTCCTCATCAGCTTCCCAAACTTCTGGTACATCTTCCTCAACATATTCATCTATGTAAGCATCACTCCATCCATCACAACCGTAATCGTACAGAGGGTCCAATGCACATTGTTGATTATACACATTATCAGCATAGACTTGTGGGTAGTATAAACAACTGATATGACTGTCTGGTATTACACTGCATACACTCTCTCCGTTTGCTATTTCTACTGGGTCATCTTCTGCACTGTTCCAAAAGATTGCTCCGTTAGTAGGGTGGTTATAGAACCATTGTTCATACTCACCTAAACTTAAATCTCCAACTACTGCTACTGTTACTGCGTGGTTATTTATTTGTACCTGTTCATAGTTTACATCTATGTTACCCATTGGGTATATTGTCAGGTCAAATGTATTACTTGTATCTCTGTTGTAATACTCTGACAAGTTTTCCCACATATACTTCTGGAATGTAGAATCACCTTGTGTATAAAACTTACCAATACCTGTGTCTATTAAATCAGTATGCCATGGCATTATAGTGTAGTTAAACCTTACACCTGTTGCTCCACTACTAAAATCTTGTCCAGAACAACACAACCCATCATGTACATAACCAGTACCGGGTACATCAAGAGGGTCAAGAAACCCCACAACACCGTTACTAAACATAAAGCTAGTGACATAACTATTTCCATAAAAAGGAAAAGTAAAGTCAAGAGGTACTTCCACCCAACCATCATCTGCTATCTGATGCTCAATTATCTCTGGGTCAGATAACGAGAACAGCGAGAAGGATAACGCCAAGAATGCCACTAACCAATTTCTCAAGGAATACTCCTCTATTCATATTAGAAGCAGGTGGTTTAGGTGGAATCTTTTTAGGATTCAATCTCCATTCTGCTGTTGCTTCTTGTCCTATTAACCCTTCACCAGTTACAGGATTATTTATCGGGCAGGGGGTTCCTGCAAATTTCATTGCATCAAACACGCTTCTCGTTTGACACATTAAAGCAACTGCTGCTACCTTCATACCCATATCATATAATACTTTAGCGTTCTTTAATCTCATACAGTTCTCATCTGAGTAAGCCTGTCCTGTACTAATACCTAGTATCTGTGTCTGTACTGCTCCACTAACACCTACCATACATAAGTCACTATTACTTGCGTTAATGCTCGGACTAATTGCACTAGGTGGGTTAGTCCTAACTGTACTTTTACTGTCTGTACTTGTTGTTACTGTACTATTACTTGTACTATTTGTAACAATTGGGTCAGCAGCGTTTACAACATTAATAGGTGTAAACAACATAATAGCTGTTAATAATATCCCTATAAATAAACCTAATGCTTTTTCTTTTATCATAAAAACCTATTTCCAACAAACCAAGTAACTAACGAATATCTAGTTCCTTTTGTTACTTTATGTACTTTATGTAAATAATAGCTTGGAAAAAAAATTAAAGTTCCTTTTGTAGGTTTAATCCTTCCTTCCTCACAAACAGATTTGTGTAATTCAAAATCCCCACCTTCAAAATTATCATTTAACCAAAGTACCATAGATATTTTTCTAACTTTGTCTTTTAAAAGAGTTGCGTTTGAATCTATTTTATTATGACCATCTCCATCTATATGCCAGTCATAATGCCCTTGTCCTTCTTTGTATCTACCTAATTGAAAGTTTTCACAAGCATCAATTTCAAAATGCCAACCTGCTTGTTGATTTGCTCTATCTAAATACGGAAAGAATAATTCATACAATTCTTTTTCTCTAGACCAAGCAACATCCGTAACTCTAATTTTGCTATCAACATCACCTTTGTTTACAGTTCCGTTTTGAAAAGAATCAAAACAATTAAATATTCTTTTTATTTGGTCAGTATTTAATTCTTTTTCATACTGCCAATAACTATAACTCATTTATGTTTTTGGTATATCGTCTTTAACCTTTTGTATTTTTGCAGCCATAGTTGAACTAAAATGTCCTTGAGCAAACAAATCATCTAACTGGTCGCCTATATCTGGATAAGCTAATTTTCTTTTATGTTTATATGTTCTTTCGTCAACCCAATTAGTACCATTATGTGTAGAGCCTATTCTAGCTATACCAGATATTTCTCTAGCAGTTTGTCCATCAGGCACATCTGCCTCAGTAGTCCAAACACCACTAATTGCTACTCCATCACTATTACATCCTAAATATGGCATATTATTCTCCTAACAATAAATCCAACCTGTTGCTATATATTTTGTTCCTTTTTCAATCATATTACCTCTATGTATGTGTGTGTAATATGCAGGAAAAATAACTAATTTACCCATCTCTGGTTTTATATTTTTCTTTTGAAACAACATTTGTGTTTCACCACCTTTATAATTATCGTTCAAATAAACTATAAAAGTCATTGCTCTATCTGATGTTTCCCTACTTGATGCTTCACAATGCCAAGTGCTATATTGTTCGCACATATCTGCAATGCTTCGTTGTACTAAAAAATCTTTACACCACAAACCATCATTGAACATTTTTTGTAGATTATATTTTTGTACATAACTGTCTAACCCTTCTTCAATAAATCCAAAAAACTCTTTAGACAATTCTGTGTTTCGCATATTAGCATCATCTATTGAAGCTAAGTTTGTTTGGTTATCTCGTCTTACGCTGTCATGTCTTGTTCTTACACAACCCATTTCAGATAAGTTTTCAAACGCATCTATTGTTTTTTGACAAAACTCTGCACCTATTCTTTTAGGATGTTCGTATATTAAATCCATTATTTGTAATTTATATTTAAAACAATCCTAGTATCTTTGTCTGTTTGTGCTACTGATGTATGTAAAACATCATCATTAAATTTTAACACTCTATTCTTTTTGCTTTTAACCTTAGTTCCATCTTCGAGCAAGGTATATCCATTGTTATTATCAAAATACAAAATTGCTATTTTTATGTCTTTATCAACTTGATTGTCGTAATGCCAACCACCAACAGTTTTTTTATTTGTATTAAATATTAAATTTGCTTTTGCTCTATATATTTCTTTAGCATTTAATTTATCAAACAACTCATCTAATTCTTTTAACCATATACTTTTTGCTTTATGATTAACAAATATATGACTCATTTGTTTATTCTTATTACTTGACTTATAACCTGCAATTGGTGATTTAATATTACAACTTACAATTGTTGATAAATACCACG
>VMHT01044038.1_pt1 | contig 20995 bp, 14 predicted proteins | sample 4693611 | NCBI WGS metagenome assembly VMHT01 (sample SAMN12280063, study PRJNA550983) | marine metagenome | isolation source: seawater sampled from same location over 5 years 0.02-0.2 micron viral filtrate | place: USA: collected off the coast of southern California halfway between the port... ...
AAAAACAACCCTCAATTTTGAATCGTTAAAGGTTTCAAAAAAGGGGGTGGTTATTCCGCAATAGGAGGTTTGCCTACTTCCCTAGTCATTGTGTTCTTAGGATTGTGTAGGATATTGTAAATCACTAGGGTTATTCTATTGCCCTTGAATGGAGCAGTTTCGTGTGGATATACAGCACCATTGAATTTTAAAAATTTATTTTTTATATTGTGTTTCACTGGATTCTTACCATCTTTATCATATACTAGTAACTCACCACCAGTATAATCACCTAGTCCTATAATATATGAATCACCTACATTGTTCTTATCCTTGTGATACGCACACTGATGATTTTTATTATACTGAATACTAGTGTATTTGAAATGTATATCATGCTTCTCTATATATGAATCTATAAGCATTTTAGTCATTTGAAATATATCTCTATACTTCTGTAGTGTCTCTAGTCGTCTACATACACCATAATCACAACCACTTACTTTCCGTTTAGTGCCTCTATAATTAACTAGACCTAATACGAATCCTTTATACTTATCTTCACCTTCTTTGAATATATTAGTTCTAGAGCGATTAGTAGGGAACTGAAACTCTACTATAAAATTTGTAAATGCTTTTAGATATAGTTTATTCATATAGTCCGCTTTAGTGTTATATATAAATACACACTATAATAATATTTAGGAAATATACTGAAAAAACACATAAATATTATATTATCTAGTTATATATTATAAGAATTATGGATTTGAGCGTAAAACCATCACACGAGATTAAAACTAGGGAAGAACAAGAGGAAGACATCGTAGAGGTAAATAAGGGAGAGAAGAATAAGAAAGATGTAGCACTACCATCACCTAAAGCACCTAGTAATGGTGATATATTTGATGCACCAGTAAAAAAGACATTGACTAGAATGAAGAAACAAAGAGATACACTAGCAAAAACTAGACAACGATTAACACTAAAAGAGAAACGACTAGAATTGAAAAAACAGAAGGCAGAATTAAAAGCACAGAGACAGCGTATAAAAGAAGAAGAGGCAGAGTATAAAAAGACACACCCTAGAAAACCTAGAAAGACAACAGCGAAGAAAAAACCTATAAAAAAAGTAGAGAAGGTAGTAGAGGTGAAGAAAACGCTACAAAAGTCGTCGGTGCCTAAAACTACAACAAAACCTACTCGAGTGGCTGGTATAAAGGGACTAACTGAAGAAGAACTACAAACTTTATATGGTGTATTTTCAAAAGCACAGAAGGAGCAAGTGGAAAAAAATAAACCTAAACCTAAACCTAAACCTACAATAAACTTTATAAACCCTATTGAGACTCACGCATTTTCACATTTAAATAACCCATTTAATTTCTAGACATATTATATCATTATAAAAGTATGGATATAGATTTGAATGTATTACCAGTCAAGAAGGACGAGAATAACTTTAGAAAACATATAGACCTACACGAAAACCTACCAGATTTTAATCAACCACAAGTCCTACTGATGGTAGGGTCTAGAAATGTAGGAAAGTCGAATTTGATGGTTAATCTATGTATGCGTATGGACTGGGGTATTTGTGATTGTTTAGACGAAGTATTTATAGTAAGTCCTAATGCTCTACAAGACAAGTCCTTAAAACCACTACTAGATAGATACGATGGGAATGTCTATACAAACCCTAAAGGTATTGATAGAATAGTAGCAGATATACTTAAGTATCAACATAGTTTCCCAGAGGAAGAAAGACCACATAGTTTAATCTACTACGATGATGCGGTGCAGAAGAATAGTCATGTCTATAACGATTTTGACTTGCTAAGTACAAGGTCTAGACATAGTTCATTATCTCTAGCAACGTGCGTACAAAAACTCAAAGCAGCGAAGGCAATCTATAGGAATAACGCAACTATAGTGTTTCTATTCAAGACTAGAAGTAATAAAGAAAGAGAAGAACTCTACGACTATTATGGGGCGTTGAAGTATAAGAAGAAGGATTTTTTCAAGGCACTAGATTATGCTACTAAAGAAGCATTTTCATTTATGATGATTAAACTAGAGGGAGCAGACGCACCTCAATATTACCGCTCATTTCAAGAAAATATTACAGATAAATTTTCTAGTAATAATAATATAGAAGAAGAACAAATAGAAGAACAAGATGGATATAGCGAATAGATTTGATGCTGGGGGCGCAATAGCAACCCTACGACAAGCAAGGAACGATGTAGCCACTACTAATTTTAACGATATGATAGATGATATTAATACAAAAGCAAGTGATACTGAATCACTAATGGGTGGAATTCAAAAGGCGGGTGCTAGTGTTGTAGCAATAGGAGCAATAGGTAAAGGTGTATTCACAAAAGGTAAGTCAGTATTAGATATGATAAAAGCGAAAGTTAGTGGTAATAATAGTACAAATGAAGGGGGAACTGAAGCAACTGAGGACGCTGGTGGAGAAGGAGGAGATGTAGAAATGACTGGAACAATTACCGAAACACCCTATACAACCGCTAGTGATGCCGATGCAGTAGCACCTTCTAATATAAACGCTGATAGAGGTGGAGATTTTGGTGAAGAAGAAGAAGGAGATACAGCGGATTTACCACCGGAACCTACAGAAGGTCTAGGTGAAGTAGATGCCCCATCATTTTTACAATCTACTGGTGCTACTAGTAATGAAGTAGAGGAAGGTGTAGATTTAGGGGCAGAGGCGACTACAGATGCCGCCGAATCTGGTGTTAGTTCATTAGGTAGTGCTTTACAAGGTCTTGTAAGTAGTGCTAGTAATGCTATAGGTGATGTAGCAAATACTGCGACTAATGTAGTGAGTGGTATAGGTAGTGCTGTTGACGCAGCGACTAGTGCTACTACTGGTGCTATAGATGCTACTACTGGTGCTGTAGATGCTGGAGCGATTGCTGGTGAAGTAGCGGGTAGTGCTGGTCTAGAGGCGGCGGGCGCTGCTCTAGATGCTACTGGTATAGGTGCTCCTATAGGTCTTATACTAAATATACTAGGAGGTCTAGTGTTAGGAGGAACTATGACTGCTGGAATTGTAGGAGAAGTAGATGCTGGTAATCAACAGACAGACGCTACGGCAGAAGCACAAAATCAGTTAAAGAGTGCGACTAGTGGAGCAGTAGCGGGAATTGCTGGTAGATATGGCGTATAAACACTAGCATCTCTAGAAAATTCCTATTGCGGAATAACCACCCCCTTTTTTGAGATGTTAAAGGTTTGAAAATTGAGGGTTGTTTTTGTGAATTGTATTTTTGTATTTTTTATCTAATGATTATATATATTATAAATTTATAGCAAAATGAATAACTCAAGTGTAATCGTAAATGAACTACGTAACTCATCTTATACTAATGCTGATGTATTGAAGTTCCATTTGAATGACAATTTACAACTACTTAACCCTAAAGAAACTTTTTTTAGATTCAACCTAACCGTGGGTGCTAGTGGATCGCCTGCCGTAGGAGGAGGTGGAGAGACAGATGCTAATCACTGGGCGTCGTGGTTTATGAGTGATGATATAGCAAGTGAAGCATTAGTCAAATCAATTCGTATTGTATCTAGAAAAGACGGCACCGTTCTAGAGGAGATTACCGACTATAATTTACTAGCAAAGAAAGTAGGTTCATACACAGACAATACATCTACAGAAGAAATGAAGAAATTATATTATGGAGCGGACTCTAGTGATGTCCGTCAAGAGAATACATTAGCAAATAGAGTAGATGACCCACAAGATAATATCGTTCAGTCAAACAATACTATTGAATGCTTTATGAAATTGAATTTATCTGGTATATTCGGTAGTAAAGCACAGCTATTCCCTTGTTTCGCATGTCCTCTAGAATTACAAGTAGAATTAGAAAGCGATAGTTATAAAGTATTAAGAGCACAATCCGCACAGAACGCACAAGGCGAAGACACCGCAGTTTATTATGGAGATAGAAAATATTACTCTAAATCCGCTGGTTATACACAAGAAATGGGATACAATGGGTCTAGTTTTACTGGTGCTGGCGCCGCCGTCACTGGGGTATTACTTAATAACTCGGCAGTAACTGGAGTAGCGGTTGATGGTATTACTACTATTACTACTGGTGCAGTAAGCGATACTGCTGGAGTCACCGCAGACCCTACTAAATCTTTACCTTGTGAATTCCCATTCTACGCTGGGCAAGAACTAGACATTAACTTTATAGGTGCTACTAGTGGTGCTAAACAAGGAGCAGTAGTAAATGCTATAGTTAAGAAAGTTACGAAAAATAGAGGTACTGATGCCCTAAAGATTGATTTTCAAGCAAATCTAAATCTAGCAGCGATAGATGGTGGTCCTAGTGGAGGCGGTGGTCTAGGTGCTAATAACATTATAATATCAGTTAAAGACCCCGGTACTAAACCTACAATCAACCTCTCAGACGTCCAGTTAATCTGTGGTATAGTCAAACCAGATTCTAAAATGATTAGTCAATATGAGGGAGCTATGGGAAGCGGACAAGGTATGGGTATGATGGTTCAATCGTGGTATGACTACCCAGTCAATAGTCCAGCAAACGCTCTAGTTATTTCTAACCTAGTTAATTGTAAATTAGATAGAGTTAAGGCGATATTATCATTTTGGGAAAATGTCAGTGATGGTAGTAATTTATATGAAGATGCTCTACGAACCCCTAATGATGACGCAGTTAAACCTAGACAATATGTCTATAAACTAGACGGACTTCAAACCCCTAGTCGATCTATTTCACTCACTAACTTTCAGAGAACTAGAGCGAGTGCTGGATGGTGGTCGGCACAAGCACTACGCGAAACTACACAAGCATTAAAGGAATGTGGATTTCAAGTGAGAGATTTATCTAATTGTGATACAGATTTACTTATAGGTCGTGCATTGACTAGATTCCCTAATACTTATAGTTTAGCAGACCTTCAAGGTGAATTGCGTCTAGACCTACAATTTACTACTAATACAAAGAATCTTTTACATCACAACTTCGTATGTTATACAAAGACACTATTGTTGTCGCCAGATGGAGTTAAAGTAATGGAGTAGAGGTTTAGGTTATTTTTTTTATTGTGATTATATATATTATAAAATTTATACAATGTCTAAAGTTCAAGTAGTAGGAATTAGTAAAGCAAAGGTCTATCCTTTAAACAATCAAGAGTCATACTCACCATACAAAAATAATAGTGTTCTAAATTTTGAAATTGCTCCACAAGCAGATAGAATGGTGGACCCTAGAACCCTTAGAGTTAATTTTGAACTAGATGTAATCACTACGGCAGCGGACGCTTATAGAGTAGCACAAGATGTCAATATTGATTCTCGTATTGGTGTAGAGTCCATCTGGGATTTAATTCGTATGCGTCAGCAAACTACTAATGAAGTCCTAGAGGAAACTAGAAACTATGGGTTTATGTGCGCAGCGAGTATGCCTAGTGGAACATCCCTACAAAATTACAAGAAACATACATCTTGTACTTACAACGCTACTGCTAGAGATGATACACAAAAAGAAACACTCAAGAGAGCAGTCCCAGTATCTATGATATTAAAGACCGGATTATGCTCTAGCGGTCAATTATGGAACCTTCAAGCACTAGGGGGAATTCGTCTAGAGATGGTTATGAATAGTTTAAGTCAAGTATTACATGGCGCTAATGCTGGGGACTTCTACTATCGTATCCGTAATCCTAATATTACATTTAACTATGTAAATCTAGCATCACCTATCGCATCTAATCAATATCAAGTCGCATACCCACTATACACATCATTCTCTAGTGTATTGTCATCTAGTAACGACCAGTTAAGTTTAGTATTCGCACAATCACAAGTCCGTAGTGTATTCTCAACTACCGTGGCCAGTGCTAACCTTAATAACCTATTAAAAAATGCCTTTACTACTGATAAGATTCAATCTGTTACTGGTGGAGTATATAGTGATAAGGCAGTTCAAGAGTTAATTATGTATAAAGATAGTGTCAAATTCCCACTTGACTACATTGTCAATGAGCGTGATGCTGTCAGCAATGCTGTCTACGAGTGTCTAAAGAATAAATTGTATTTAGATTGTTTCCAGCAATTTACAGCTATTACAAATACACTACAATCTACCTTTACACAAGGCACTAAATCCCATCGTAGTGGTAAATATGGTTATGATGTTCCAGATGCTAGAGAATATACTGGTCTAGGTATTAACTACGATATGTTAAGAAATGCGTCAAGTGTATCATTCGCAAACTCATTATTCGCAATGAGAGTTAATAGTGAATTAACAAATGGAACACCTAATAATATCTTTACATTTACATTATCTAACCGAATGCTTCAATCTAGTCCTATGGGAGCAAATCAAGTAGATTAAAAAGCAATATATTTTTTTTATTGTGATTATATATATTATAAAATTTATAGCAATGGACGAACAAATCAATATTATAGGTAATCTACTTCAAAAGAAAAATTTAAAAAATCCAGCGGCAATCCGTAGAATTGCTACTGAAGTAAATGACCCACAAACCGTGAATGCTAGTCGTGTAGTTTTTCATATTAAGAGAGAAGGAGTTCTAGACACCTCTAGTTGTTTAGTTTTACCTATTACTATGGGTGGTCCTAATGCTCGTCTAGGGGCATATCAAGGTGCATTGCCTATGGTTCAGCGTTGTGTGCTCCGTACATCTAGCGGTCGTATAATCGCAGAGCAAAATGACGCAGCGTATATTATGAGTATATACAATCACTTCAAAGCAGATGAGGTAGTCAATAGAAGATATGTTATAGAGCGTGGAGTATGGAACTCTTTAAAGTATGCTGAAAGTGGTGGTAATGTAGGACTTGCTATGGGTCTAGACAATGGTGCTGGCGATATAGAGGCAAAATTTAGACCTAGCGCTGCGACCTCTACAGAATATCAAATTCGCTTGTCTATGATGTTCCCACAACTATGGCCATGGACTATACCAGTATTCTTACTTAATGACTACCTAGTCCTAGAGGTAGATTTTGAAAGTGATGCCTACTTGACATCTGTAGGTAATAATGGTGCTGCTGGATGTGCTACACCTACTATTGATACTACTGGTGTAAAGTTATTGACAGACCACATTATCTACAACGATGCTACAATGTCTATGCTTGAAAATATGTCTAGAACATCTAAAGGTATTTCATTAGTATATGGAAACTATAGTGTTGTAAATAATCTATTGTCCGCTCCGGGAGCACAAGGAACTACTACTTATAGACGTAATGTAGGATATGCTGGACTACGCGTAAAACATATGTTCCTACACAATCAAAAACAATCCGCAACATTGGACGACAATCAAGTCATCGGCGGAAAGATTGGAGTATCTAGTGATTCTGCTGTAGTCGCTACTGATAATCAGCAACTCAATGTAAGAATTAATAATATCAACTACTACAATGAAGACAAACCTACTAAAGAACTCTACACAGAAGTTAATGATTGTATGATGACCCCTTTGAATGTCAATCTTTCACAATTCACTAATGGAAGTGCTGACCTCGCCTACGCTGGTAATACATTCGGCGCAGCGACTAGTGGTGGTTTAAGAGGTAGTGCTAATTTGTTAGGTATTAACTTCTCATTCTCTAAAGTCAATGGAACTGCTGGTAATACTATACAAGTAGGAAACACACCAGTAGAATTACTCTACAAGCGTCAGTATAGTGCTGGTGCAGACAACGCTATTAATGTAAATCAACGCATATTCACTTGTCTAGAGAGAATCCTAGTAGTTAAGAATGGAGTTATTATGAATAATTTCTAAACTATATATATACAAAAAAATTAAACAAAATGGTCTATACAAAAAAAATGAAGAAGCAAGGGTCTAGTGATAGAACTAATGAGAGACAAGGTATGGAGATTAAAGGACTAAAGAGGAAGGTAAAGGCATTGAAAGGTGGCGGTAGTGGTGGTAATCCTTGGACTAAGCACGTAGCATCAGTTCGGTCTAAACACGCTGGTAAATCCCTAAAGGAAGTCCTACAAATGGCTAGTAAATCCTACAAGAAGAAGTAGGAAAATCTATGATTGCGGTTCAGTCCCCCCCCTTTTTTTGAGTGTTAAAGGTTTCAAAATTGAGGGTTGTTTTTTTCTTATACTTTTATAGTTATTATCTACTTATATTATGGAAGCACAACAAAATTTTATTATAGAGGCATCTAGACAAACTTCTATAGAGAACAATGCGAATCTACAACAAACTAATAGCGCATGGACGAATCGTATAGAACCTACTTTGTTTAAAAAAGGGGACTATGTAAGCGTTAATACTGCTATAGTTAATCAAAAGGGCGCTAGTGGAGCAAATAATATAGAGTTCAGTGACCAGTATAACGACTCTACAAATAACATTCAACAAAATTTTACTCTACTGAATGTAGGGTTCTACTTAAATAATAACAATGTGAATAGTATTCCACTACCATATAAATATTTAATAGCGAATAGTGGTAGAACAGACCCTACAAAAGTACCAGCATATGGAGGTAGGGCAAGAATACAATACGATACACAACTATTTAAAGAAATAGATGGGAATTTTGTTATAAATAATACATATGGGATGGCTAGATGGTTTAATATATACGCAAACGACTACGCAAGTTTAACAGACCATACAGCAGATTCACTAGCGAGTTTTAGTGCTATGAATCCTAATATTAAAATAGACGGCAAGAGATATGCGAAAGTAGGGAATAGTTATGTAGGATGGAATAGACCAGATGGAGGTGGTAAAGTATCAACTAAAGTAGAATTACTTACTCAAGATATACCACTACATATAGAGAAGGGATTCAAGGATGCTAGTAGTGTAGGACAAACATTAACAAGAACATTACAATCCACACAAGACCCATATTCAACTACAGAAGTATTTGCTCTACCTAAATCTACTCTGGCAACATTAGACCCTAATTCTAAAGCACAGACGCAGATAAACCCTAGATTTAATGGTTATTGTATGAAAACTATAGGAGCAAATCTACAAGTATATAGAGATGATGTAGGAATTAGTGAAACAGATGGTGCATTGGGTAATTCGCCACTATATAATAATTTATGTGTAGAAGAACCCTATGTTTGGGAATATGGTAGTAGATTGTTAAGTAATGTGGAAACTATGCGACTACTAAATAACCCTAATTTTAATGATGATTATATAGGTTTAAACCCACACGTAGGTATAGATTACCCAGTATTACTATGGAGCACTTGGATAGGTACTAACCCATTTGATCAGGGTGCTATACAAAACACTAGTGATTACGATTTCTACTCACCCCACTATACGCAATCAGTCCCCGCTGGTGCTGGCGAAACTGGTGAGAATGTAGTAAGATGGACTGGATTCAGTGGTGTAATGATTGATTATAATGATGACTACGGACATCTAGCAGAAGATATAGATGCAGATAGAGGTGTAATGTTATTAAAGGACACTGCTACGACATATAGATTTTATGTTCCACAAACTAATGATTTTGTTCCAGAAGACCCTAGTGATGCTACAAAAAAACTAGCATTTCAAGCATTTATAGACAACGATAGTCCGTCATTTGATAGAATACTAGGGTATAGTCCTAAAAATCAAATAGAAAGTAGTAATTGGTCTGTAGAAAGTGAAGATATAACTAGATGGAGTAATAGGTTTGATGATGATTTTACCTTTCTACCATCAGTAGCACCGGGTGAAGGACAACTTTATTTCAATTTTGATTTAGACCCTAATGACAATACTAAATATGTAAAAGGGACTATCTATATGGATAATCTAAATGTGGGGACTACTGGGAATAAATATATGATAGGATTAAGTCCGGATATAGGACTAGAAGCGGATAAAAAATATAAAGTTCGGTTTCAAACTACATTACAAGGTGGGGGGACTGGTGGAGGCACATCATCTAATTATGCTGGAAGATACTATATATATTACAGAAACAATGGGGCTAGTGGAACGCAGTATCAAATAGACGAAGATAAGAACGGAAATGATTATCACGAAATAGAATGGACGCAAGGTTTAGCAACTGGGGCGAGATATGATGCGATATATATAAATACATTCAATACTCTAGGATTTACGGAAACAATAAAAATGGTTAATTTTCAAATATTAGAAGCAGACCTAGAACAAGGAGATAAGTATGTACTAAGTGATATATTCACACCTACTACTGCTACTACATCTAAAATGTATAAGATGAAAATAGATGACGGACAACTGCGTAGTGAAAAGGTGAATCTAGAAAATTCTACTATATTCGGTGGTATATTTAATCATCAATACACAGCATATGCTAAATTAAGAGCATACAAAAGTGGTAGTGATATTATTGCTTTTGATGGAATAAATGCTAATGACTACGATGATGCTGTAATAATGTTATATGATGAAGACCCTAATTTTGATTACATTATATACAATCAATATGGTAGTAAAGTATGGCGTGTAGCACAAATAACTAAATATACTGGTAATAATATAAAAAGTGGGGATACTATAGGAACTATACAAGGAGGTAATGAGACGAGTCTAAAGAATCCATTCCGTAGCGGACAACAATACTACGACTTTAGTGTAGGGAATGTATGGGAAGATAGGTCTAAACCTATATATGATTTTGCTAGTGGTAATGATTTTACTAACGCTACTCCGGGCGGATATTCTTCATTACGATTTTTTCCTACAAGTGGAACATCTACAAACCCCTCAATAGGATATTTTGATGGATACTGGGCGAATCCTTTAAATCTACCACAAAGGGTCTATTACAGATATAACCCACAAGGAGACACAACCGCTATAAGTGGAACAGCGTATTATACTGGTGACCCCGCACCATATCAACGGCAGTGGTCTTTTGATATTAATACTGGAGCAAATGGGACATTCACGCAAGTATTTACCGATGGTTCAAATGCTACATACACCCCTAGTGGAGCGTTAAATGTATCATATAACCCTATTAATATAACTTCATTTATAACAGACCCATTACCGACTATTGTAGCTGGAGCGCCTATAAATCAAACATACTCCTACTTCGCTAGTTTTCAAGCACATGTAACCGCTGGACCGGGTCTAATAACTTTTTACCTAGCGATGAATACAGCACAGACAGATGTAGATAAACAAGGAAAGCAAGGGACTCTAATATGGGACGACGGAGGGGTATGGAGTGCCGAGACTTGGGTATGGGACGGAGCAACTACACTAAATTTAATAAATGCGTATGGAGGAATGGTTATAAATGGGTCTGCTACACCTACTCTTACTAATATTATTCAATACGAAACTAAACAAGATGTGGTAATAGGTGGTATTAACTACGCATTCCCTAGTAATGGGAAACAATATGGTTTTTCTACTCTAACTTTATTTGGTGAAACTACATTGGTGACAGACCTACACAATCCTCTACCAGTATCTAGTCAAGCTATAAATGAGTTATTTTTAGGAGTGGATATGGGAACATTCAATACTGGATTTAGTAGTGGATTAGTATATGAAACAGAAGCAGAAAACGATACTAATAATGCTATATGTAAATGGACTTTGACATTTAATCAAACACACGCACTACTTACTTTTAATCGTATAGATAATGATGAATTTTTATTAACATTAGAAGAAGATTTAAGCAATATTACTAGATATGGGTGGGTATTAATCAAATGTAATAAATATAATACTGGTATTGCTTTAGGCGACCCTACTCAAACTTTAACTATACAAAGTGGTAGTGGAACTGAAACTGGAAATTACTATAGTGGTGCTACTAATTATGGTTTAACTGGTGGTAATGGTAGATATATAACCGATGGAGTCCATAATTTTCCACACGATACTGGGACTAGTCAATTTCTAGAGGGTCAAAATCTACAGAGATTCAATAGTAATATGCCTAAATCTACTTTACTAATGACTAATATCAAATTAACTATGGATAATCTAGAGATAGTAAAAGATTACTTTAGATATACAGAAGTATATAGTGGGACTATAGAAAGCAGTAGAAAAAAGATAAGTGAAGATATAGATAATTTTTTCACTCGACTAGACCTAGGTAGAACTGATGACGACCAACTACAAGTAGATAGAACAGAAGCACCATATGTACCAGTTCCCTACGACCAAGCAGATAAAGCGATTGCTAGTGTCCCATTATTTAACTTTACTATGCGGAGCTATGGTGCTATGGGTGTAGATGATAGTGATGTGGATCAATTTATAGATTATGCTGGAAATATTAGAAAAGGTAGTAATAAGAACGATGGTTGTATTACGCCTAGAATGCTTACTGCTGGTGGATACGAACAGAGACCTAAAGTATTTACTAGATGGAAAGATGGATATGAAGATAGAGTAATTGCTGAAAATAGATTAACGGATAGAATGAAAACGGGACCCTACTGGGAGACAGAAAGCAGATTATATGGTAAATCAATAACTACTGATAATTTTAAAACACAATACGCAGATGAGTATAATTATTGTGTAAGTAATAATGTGGGTATAGTCCCATATCTAGCGAAGGACTGGAGCGATAGTAGTTATGTATTGTGTATAGGATTTGAAACATTTGAAGATGTAGGTTCAACTAACAACACTATTTTAAAAATACAAGATGGAACATTTGTAGGGTTCAGTCCTTCATTCTTAGACCACAACTACATTATGCCTATGAATCTAGATACGCCCTATGTGCCTGGAATGTTCGCACAACCAGAGGCACCTAATCAACCTCTACTAAGTTATCAACCTAGTATTAGAAAACAAGACAATATGAATCATATAAATATAGGGTCGGCACCTACTATTACCTATAATCCAGACCTCAATAGATTTCAATGGTCTTACCTACACACACCCTTTAGATTCAATGAGATTACTGGGGTAGATGCTGACCTAGAGGAAGAAGTAGGATTTTTGAATAGTAGTAAATTAATGAGAATGGAGCAATCTATAGGAGAAAATAACCTAGAGAGTGGTGGAGAACCACTGAGAGACCCCGGTGGTGGGCAACCAGTTACACCAGCAGTCCCACCTACATCTATACATATGGGTCTAGCAGATGCACAATGTGGTATATTCATTCATGACTTATACGGACAAACGCCTAGTGATACATTTATTAGAGATAGTAGTGATGGAACTTTATTAGTATCTACTAACTATGACAATACTTTATTCTTCACTCTAGGGTTTTCCTACTTTGATTTAAAACCTATACGATTCTCTGGAACATCATTTAATAATAGATTCAATAGTAATACATTTAACACCATCAGCGGTGATTTCAAAAAACTAGGAACATCACCATTTACTACTAATAGTGCTATAGAAGTAGGAGACCAGATAAAAACTAATATCTTTACTGAAGCATATCTAAAAAGAAGCTATTCCCCTAATGCCCCATATAACGAAGAACCCGACGCTAATAGTAGTGGTGGAACGGTAGGGTTCGCTAGTGCCGGCACACCAGCATTTTATCTAGGGTATAATAACCTATTATCAGTATCTATAAAAACCAGTAGTGGGTTTATGACTAGTAGGTCGGTTATAGTAAATTTAACTAGTCCATTCTATAGAATATATTGTAATCTACCCCTAGATACATTAACCTACTTAACTACTGGTTCTCTATCTTGCGCTGGCTATATGACTAAGAACTACCAGTCCCAGTCATTCATCTATAGTTTCGCAAGTGACTATGGGGGTTTTTTGACTAGAGATGTATTAATCACTGACCTACGTACTGAAATCAGAGACCCTAGAGGTCTATTAGTGAATAGTATTGATAGTAATTCTGCAGTGTTCTACAAAATAACTAGACAAATAGCACTGGAAAGTGGATTGACACAAGAACAAGAAAAACAACAAGCAGAGCAACTACTAGCAAGACAACAACAAGAAGCAGAAGAACAAGCAGATATAAGAACAACTAGTATGGAAGTAATTAAATACTTTAAAACTCTATTTAGTGGAATCAAAAACACTGACGCTATGACAGCAAGTCTAGGCGAACCTAGTGGAGTGGATCAAATCTATCAAACACTACAACAACCAGCAATAGAGACAAAAGAAGAAGACCGCTCAATTATACCTACATTGAATTTTGAGGAATTAAATAGTATGACAGAAGAAGAACAAGAAGTCCCCTATGATGCTAAACAACATAGATTATTTGTAAAGATGAGTGAAGTGATGGATGACGCATTAACCAATGCACAGACAGAAACACCTAGAGGAGTAATTGAATTAGTAGAACTAGACAAAAGTATAAGACAATTACAACTAGGAGGTGAAGTATTAAACAAATTAATTAAAGGACTAGACAAAGTGAGTGACCGCAAAGGACTAAACAAATTAATAGAAGATACTATAGGAGATAATCCTAATGAATATACAACAATAGCACAAAGAAAAAAGAGAGCAACACAAATATCCAAAGTCCTACGCAAAGCACGAGATTTAGCAATTATAGAGTTCCCTTCTTTAATGGGTAAGAATCCAATTAACAGACGTAGGGACAGAATATATGTAGATACTGACCCTACTACTAGAGAAAGACGCCTATTAACAGAGAAACAAAGAGAGAAAGTAGAGAGAAGTAGGATGGTTAAAGAGAGTAGGGAGATGAGAGGAAGAAAATCCGCAGTTAAATTACGGCGAATAGAAGAGGAGGGTAAGTATGATTCACCTCTGCGTAGGAAGGGTAGAGCAGTATTGAAAGAGAAGGAAAAAGGAACACCTATAGAAGAAATAAGAAAAAAATTATTTAGTAGTGGAGGAGCATCTAAGTAGGTTCTATATACGGAGGATGTTCGCTATAGGGTGGGTCTCCTGGCGGTAGAGATGCTTGCTTTATTAGATATTTGAACTTTGCTATTGCTTTCTCTAATCTACTACGCTCTTTAGGTAATAGAGGATATTTTCCACTATCATCATTTGCGAGTTGTTTCTCCATACACTCTATACCAAATTTCATGCCACTATAACAACTTTTATGGGTTAAAGACCAGTAGGTTTTACCTTCGTAGTCAAACTTATAGCCACTAGATTTCCAGAGTCGCTTATTACACGATACGCAAAATGGGTGTTTCGGCATTTATTTTTATTATTTTATTATAATAATTTAAAGGAATTTGTGTTTAAATTAAAATAATGCTTTGTTTTGTTTGATAATAAATAACATTTTAGATTTGAAGGCATTTAAAGGGAGGTAGTTTCACCATAGAATTTTGTCGGCATAATAGGAATTTGTGCCTACTCGAACACGATACTTGCCGTGTCTAGATTTGTAGTTCTTTCTACGCTTTCTATCCTTGTGCATATTGAAGTCCGCATAACCTACTGCTCCTATACTTCCTACTTTCTTGCCTTCTTTGTTGAATACATCTAGTTTCTTTCCTTTCCTAGTAGATGGTTTCACTCTGACACCTATACGCGATGCCTTGCGTTTTGCTTTTGCCAGTAGTGCCTTGTTATTGTAAGGGTTTGACATTATTAAAATAAATAAAGAGTATTATTAGGGGAGATAATAATATTACATAATATAATTCCGTATGGGGTTAGTACCCCTTCATATGCTTCTTTAGGTTTTCCTTATGCTTTGCTTTTATATAGTTTTTAGGGTCTACGTCAAAGTAGGGGTTATGAATAACCTTTTTAGTTTTACTACTCTTATAATCTTTAAATATTTTTTTCATATCTATTGTCTTTTTAGATATATCTTTAGTATTGCTTTTAGTCAATAAATTTCCTATAACATCAATATTACTCATTTTTTTTTCTACTATTACTATATATATAGAAAATTTATAATGCGACTCATTAACCTTGTGAATTTCCGTAAAGATGGTGCTGGTATAGACATAGGTAGTAATAATGATTTTACTTGCTACTTTAATCGTCCTATAACAATTAAACCTAATAGTAAAGTAGTATTACTTCACGCAGAGATAAACAACACTACCGCAGATTTAGCCACTGGTGTTAGCACCCTAGACGATGCAGCACCGCCTATTACTACCGACGAATTTACTACAAAACCTAAAGAACTAGTATTCGTCAATATTCCTTCGCTTCCAATCATAAGTTATACTGGGCAGAGTAATGGTGGTAAAGGTAGAGAGAATCATATTGTAGGCGCTGCTAGAACAAACGATACAGATGCTATATCCTCTACATTTATAGAGGTCGATCTAAATAATAGAGAACCTTTAATAGTTACACAACTACAAGTCCAAATCCTAGACACTGACTATGATTTAAAGGTATTCGGTGCTGGTAATTTTAGACAGAGTGTTTTACTAGGTATTAAAGAATGTAATTGTGATATGAAACGAAAATAAAAAATTAGTAGTTATACATAAAATTTTTGATTGCGGTTCAACACCCCTCTTTTTTGAGTGTTAAAGGTTTTGAAAATGGGGGTGGTTTTAATTACTAGAGTTTTGTAGGGTCTTCAGTAGAGTCCTCTTGAGTTTCCTTTCTTCTTTCTTCTTTCTCCCCATTGCCTTCAATTTGTGTAGGAGCAGTAGGAATCCCCACCACTTACGCATATACTTACTATAGCATCCTCTACATTGTGCGAACTCACCACCTCTACAATATCTATACGCTTTAGGTCTCTTCTTCAATGAATACTCTGCTTTCCATAGAGTATCCTCCTCTTTAAACCATTTCCTACATACTCCACAGCATACATTCTTTTCTTCACTACCTTCATCATCACTATCTTCCACAATACACCCATCAAAGGTAGAGGGTGTTCTAGCGTTTGCTTGTTCTTTTCTCTTTTGTTTCTCTAGATACTCTCTATATTTCTTTGTATTACCGAAGTATGTATCGCATATTCTTTCTGCTCTAGTGGTTCTATATGCTTCTTGTATATCCATATCTTCCACATCAGTAGGGTTAGGTGTTGCGTCTTGAAATTCAGTCCATACATCATATTCTAGAATAGTTACTTTACCAGTTTTCCACGATTGTATGTGATACTTACCTTCACGAAACAATGGTTCAAAACTCTTATCTTTGAGATAATGATTTAGTGTATGTAGGTGTAGTTGTTTCTCTTCTTCTTTCTCTCTATTGCCTCTAAACACTTCACTCACATTAATAGGTACATGTCTATTGTCGTCCCATCTAAACCACACGGTGTATGGTCTATACCGCAAGAATGGTAGTCGTATCTCTGCCTTAGGATTGTAGCATTCAATAAAGAGTAGTAGATGGTTGTAGAATGCGTTGTGTATAAACTTCCCTTCTTCATAGTATTTAGGTGTGAAGTAGTAGGCAACTGCTTTATCTATGAGTGCTGTTCCGCTGTATGAGTAGAAGTTCCCAGTGTCAAATCTACCTAGTAATCCCTTGTGTTCTATGGTTCGTAGTCGGTTCTTCTTCCATACAAATGCTTCCAGTTCCTTTAGGTCTAGTCCTTTCTGTGCTCTAATTTTCTTCTTTAGTAAAGGTATATGTGCTAGAAACCATCTCCTATTGTGTTTGAATTCAAAGCAAAATTGAAGTGGATGCCTACCATTGAATAGTAGTTGATTAAGAGCATCTACTACGTTCTTGATGTTCCATAGTGATTCTAGTACTTTAGGGTCTGTCTTTTCGTGGAATTCATTAATGAGTTGATACTTTTCTAGTTTGAATCTATTTTCATCGTCTAGTTGTCCTCCCTTATCTTTGAACCAGTATTCTTCTGCTGTATGCTCGCTAATGTCTGCTATATTCTCCCATTCCCAAAAGGGTTCAAACTTGTAAGGGTTTTGTATAGCTTTCTCTAGTTCTGCCTTTGCTGACTTCTCCATCTCTTCATTAGTAGCAATAGTTTCACTGATATTGATGTCTGTCTTCTCAAACATCTTGAATAGAACATCACTACCTTTACAATAGTATTCTAGGGATAAATCCTTGTGTAGGTCTGTGATTGCTTTCTTGTATCTCTGTTGTATGTCATCTTCATATTGTTCTCTAGCAGAATACACACCATCACTACAAACTATAGTATAATTAGGTGCTACAAAATCTCCACGAGCATAAGTAGGAATAGCGAACGGCATAGGAACTCTACCTTGATTCAAATCACAATAGCGAATCTGTTTAGATATGGGGTGTCTTGCCCTACCTTGAAACTGGACTAGGTCTCTGTTGTCAGTGAAACTACTATCATTCATAATCCATATAGAATCTATATCATTCTCAATGTCGTAGGAAACTCCATTAGTAATAGCTGCAGTAGATAAGATTAGGCGTTTATCTTCCCAAAAAACCCTTACATCAAATAGTTCTTTATTGTTCTTGTGCGAACCGCAGTGAATAACTACATCTTTCTCTTTCAACCCATTACAATGATTTAGAAATAGTTGCTTCAGTAGATACACACCTTGTCCTTCTCTATTGACTTGTAGAGATGACCCTCTACCAGTTTTGTGAGGCATAAACACTAGTGCTTTTTTCCCTTCTTGTATATGATGTAGTAGGTCTTGAACGAATTTGTAGTGAGCGGTAGTTAATCCAGTGTTTTTGTAGTAGATGATGCTTCTGTCTTGTTTGTTCTTGTTTTCAGTGATGATTGTATGGTAGTTAGGACTACCCTCTAGATTCTCAATCAATCTATAGGTTCTACCCATCAATATACCATCTAGTAGAAACACCTTCTTTGCAGTAGTAAGCAGTTGAAAGAACTTTTTAGTAGTTGCTTCGTATTGATGTTCCTTGATTGTTCCGTATGTGAGAAAGGTTTTAACTACTGACTCGCACTCATCAATAACCACAAGGTCATACTCATTCACATTAAATTTGTGGAGTGATTCAAGTGTAGTAAGCAGTATGAAATCGTTTTTAGGTAGATGTAGGTCGCCTCTATCTAGTAGTTTGTAGTCATACATCTTGTTCGCATACTTCTTACCTAGTCGAGTGATGTTGCCCTTGACATCTTCCTTCAATGTAATACGATTACATATGAATACAATCTTACCACTACCTTCTCTATCTAGAATACGACACATATACTCTAGTGTAGATACGGTCTTACCACTGCCTAGAGAACCAGCAACACACATATACTTTTTACTAGCGATGTTTTCGCGGTCGTAGATTTTACTATTGATGTAGTTGTCTGCCTTACTGACTAGGGTCATCTCACCCTTGTAGTTGTCCTCATTAATGATGTCATCAACGAAATTGTGTATGTCTGTCTCTACGAATGTAGGGTATTGTGCTTTTAGAATATTGACTAGTGCTTCAGTGCGAATCACTACTTTATCCTTACTGATTCTGTCCCAAGTTTGTTTCCACGAGTTAATATACTTCTCGTTTTCTGGTAGATGTTTATATGGTTCATTGAACTTGTCTATAAACTGCTGGAAACTCATCTTCATACGAATCATATACACCATCACTCTCCAGTATGCTTCTCCACACATACACTCTGGAGTAGCATCAAAGCAGTTAATAATTTCGTATGGTGTGATTCTATTGAGATTGCGAACGAACAACCGATTCTTACTGACTTGTATAGCCATCTTTTTGTATTCATACTTACCTTCTTTATTCTTCTTCTTGTATTTAACTATATTGATGTCCTTCAGTAGTGAATCAATACAAACTGCATCTTTAGGTATGTACTGAATAACAAAGTCTAGGGGCGATCTAGCATCATTAAGAGGTTGTTGTTTCCTATCTTCTAGTCCTTTCTTTCTATCTGCTTCTTTTAGTTGAAATGGGAATTTGAATAGTTGATTCACACCTTTATAAACACTGAAATCCACCTCCACACCTTCATTGAGTAGATACTGACTGAACTTCTCAAACGATTTGTAGGTCATGTAAGCATTTGTAGTGTGGATATGTGCTGAATACTTGAACTTGCCCTTGCTATTGTAAGCAGTAGCGATTGAGATTGCTATGTCAGCAGTAGGAACAAGTTTGCGTAGTGCTTTCTTACTCTTACTAATCCTATCTTTAAACTCCATCTTGAACTTCTTGTCTTCTGTAGGTGCTTCTATGTCTATGTCTATGTAGAGTCGGCGAGGTCTATCATCGCATAGTTGTTCGTATAGTTCTGTATCGTTCATCATATTCTCACATACAATCGCTAGTTTTCTCACACCTACCCACTTGCCCTTACCTTTCCACTCATTCACGAAGATGTATGAATCATCTACACGAACACCCATCTTGTGTAGTAGGTCTATGACACACTCCACCGAGTTCTTGTAATATTTTTTAATACCGGGTGAGTAGGTGTGTGTAGAATTAACTAGGAATGTTCCAGTTTTCTCTACGAACTTGTAGGTGATGTAGTTATTCCCAGTGGGTTTGTTTCTCTTGTAATTGTCTAGAGTAATGAACTCCATAAGTTTTTCTTGTTTTAGTAGGTGAATATTTTTTTTAGTAGGCATCTCCCCTTGCTTGTTTTATTCTTTGTTTTTATATATATTATTAACCAAATTATCTTTAAATTAAAATTGCGAATGACTTTCAAATGTTTTCAAAAATCAAATCAAATTTCAACCCTCATTTTTAAAATGTTAAACTTGAAAAAAATGGGGGGGTTAATCCGCAATAGGAGCAACTAGGCACCCCTACTTAACCCTTATATGAACCCACAGGGGCACAGGTCCCTAGAGATTAACTACTGGTAGATCCGGCATAGACCCCCTGTGTCTGCCTTGTGCCTACCCCTGTGGATGCACAATAAGGGTTAAGTATAGGAATTGAACTTTTAAAAAAAACACAACAAAGAAATCTGATTTGATTTTTGCGAACACCTCAAGGAGCATCAAACAACTAATTACTCTAGGATTTTCTACGCTTTTCAGTTTTTCAACGCTTTTCAGTTCAAAAACTTTTAACAACTCTATACATTACTACAGACACTATGGCAGACCTAAGCATCGCCCAATTGAAGGCA
>VMHT01180349.1_pt1 | contig 20989 bp, 15 predicted proteins | sample 4693611 | NCBI WGS metagenome assembly VMHT01 (sample SAMN12280063, study PRJNA550983) | marine metagenome | isolation source: seawater sampled from same location over 5 years 0.02-0.2 micron viral filtrate | place: USA: collected off the coast of southern California halfway between the port... ...
AAATACAGTCGCTCATTGATCGCTGGGATATTGATTACATTTATATTGACAGCGCAGCTCAACAAACAAGGTATGATTTCGCGCAGAACTACGATATTTCCACCATCAACGCGAAGAAGTCCGTACTTGACGGAATTGGACATGTGTCAGGGGTTGTTGACAACGACATCCTCTTTGTTGATCAAGAAGCAAAAGAATCCTTGAGTTGTTTAGATGCGTATCAGTGGGACCCAAACCCAAATCTTATGAAGGAAAAACCGAAGCACAACATGGCATCTCACATGGCAGATGCGTTGCGTTATGCATTGTACTCATTTCAAACCTCGAATATATCCTTCTAGCGATACCAACTCAAAAATAATGTTTGACAAGTTAGCTTAAAGTCGATATAATTCTTTAGATAAAAATTAAGGAACCAAAGGAAAATGCCTAAGTTAAAACGTGATTATGTAAAGTATGTACGAGACAAGGCAAAGTCCAAGTATGAAAAGGGTTCCTCTTGCAGAATTTGCGGTGCAACAGAGCAGTTAGATTTTCACCATTTTTACAGTCTAACACCTTTGTTGAACAAGTGGTTGAAAGATAACAATCACAATCCTGAGTACATACAAGCACTTCGGGAAGACTTTATAGAAGAACATCATGCTGAGCTATATGAACACACAGTTACATTGTGTCACAAGCATCACTTAAAACTTCACTCAATTTATGGTAAAGATCCTGCGCTAACAACAGCAAAAAAGCAGATGCGCTGGGTAGAGATTCAAAGAGAAAAACATGGCTTGGTATAATAACATATTTGGTAGAAAACCTGTCGAGGAGAAATTGAATCCTGCCCAACAATATATTGGGAATGAAAAGGAGTCTTCGAGAGAGCCAGTATTTAGCTTTGAGCAATACTATGAGCGTTTAGAAATTGTAAATCGTGGCGTCAATATGCTTGTAGATGACGTTGCTGCAATACCTACGATTGTTCAAAGAGAATACAAAAATGATGGGGTTGTAAAAGGTGTAAAAAGAGCAAGAGTTGAAAACTTACTTAATCATCAACCAAATCCTTATCAAGATGTTAGCTCGTTTAGAAGAAATCTTATTACAGATTATCTACTAGATGGAAATATTTTTATATATTTTGACGGTGCTCATATGTACCATCTGCCCGCAGATAAAGTTACTGTTCATGCAGACAAGCAAACATTTATTGAAAAATATACTTATCAAGACATAGAGTATGCTCCTAACGAGATTATTCATGTAAAAGAGAATTCTTTTTACTCAATATACAGAGGAGTTTCTCGACTAAAACCTGCAGTTCGCACGATGAAACTTATCTATCAGATGCGTAATTTTCAGGATAACTTTTTTAAGAATGGGGCGGTTCCAGGATTAGTACTAAAGTCTCCGAATACTCTTTCAGAAAAAATTAAAGAACGTATGATGATATCGTGGCAGACACGTTATCGTCCAGATACAGGAGGTCACAGACCTCTTATACTAGACGGAGGTTTAGAAGTAGATTCTCTTACAGATGCAAACTTTAAAGATCTTGACTTCCAAAACTCTATCTTAGAAAACGAAAAAATTATTTTAAAAGCTCTAGGTATACCACCTATCTTATTGGACTCAGGAAACAATGCAAATATTCGTCCAAATATGAGATTGTATTACTTAGAAACAGTTTTACCCATAATACAAAAACTAAATCACTCTGTAGAAAGATACTTTGGTTTTGGTATTAAAGAAGATATTACAGACATTCCCGCACTTCAACCAGAATTGAGAGATGCGGCATCTTATTACTCTTCTTTGGTAAACGGAGGAATTATCAGCCCCAATGAAGCTCGAGAAGCTCTAGGATATGACGCTAGAGAAGAGGCTGAGGATATAAGAGTACCTGCAAATATTGCAGGTTCAGCGGCTAACCCAGATGAAGGCGGAAGGCCTGTAGAAAACGAGGAAGAATAATGATTACACCTACCAGACGAAGAATAGTTCATGAACAAGTTGCAATGTTATTAGCAGAACACGGCATAGAAAAGATTTCTAATGAAACCGATTTTTTGGAACATAACATCCCTTCTTGTAATAATATGACTGATTTTAGAAAAATCTTTAATCATTGGAACAACATGATTAGTGTACTTGATCGAGAATTCCCAGATCTAATGGGTTTATATAGATCTAAAAAAGCTACACCAAAGCCAAAAGCTACACCAAAGCCAAAAGCTGCGGCTAAGCCTGCTGCGAAACCAGCAGTTAAGAAAGGAAAATAGTTATGAATAAACTATTTAATTTAACGTCTACTTTCAAATCTCACGAAACCGATGACGGTTCTGTGATGATTCGTGGTATGGCAAGCACTGCTGATTTTGATCGCGCGGGTGACTCAATATCTGCTGAAGCTTGGACAAAGGGTGGACTTGCAAATTTTGAAAAAAATCCAATTATCTTATTTAATCACGATTATGATAAGCCAATTGGTAGAGCCACAGGTCTGAAAGCCGGACCAGATGGACTAGAGTTAGAATGTAAGATTAGTAAGGCGGCGCCTGCTAATGTTGCACAACTTGTTAAAGACGGTGTTCTTGGAGCCTTTTCTGTTGGTTTTCGAGTCAAGGACGCTGATTACTTAAAGGAAACCGACGGACTAATGATTAAGGACGCTGAGCTGTTTGAGGTATCGGTAGTATCTGTACCATGCAACCAATCAGCTACTTTTTCGCTCGCGAAATCATTTGACTCAGATGAAGAGTACAATGAATTCAAAAAAACTTTCACAAATCGTGTAGATCTAGCCGGTCAGTCTCTGGCTAAAGACGAAGTTAATACTTCTAGCGTAGGTAGTGACACACCGAAAAGCGCGGAAGAAAAATCCGCAGATCAGGAGATCATGATGGATAATAAAGACATCGACTTGGAAGCTTTCGCAAAACAAGTAGCAGAAGATACTGCTGCTAAGATTGCTATGAAGCAAGCCGAGCAAAAAGCAGCTGAAGAAGCACAAGCTAAAGCAGCTCAAGAAGCATCTGAAGCGAAAGCTTTAGAAGCAGAATCAATTAAAAGTGTAGTAAACTCTGGTGTTGCAACTGGCGTTGAAAAACTTATGGCAGACGTTGACGCTAAAATGTCTGAAAAAGACGCTTCTCTACAAGAAGTTATGGAAACTTTCCGTAATGAACTTACAGAGAAGAAAGCTGAAATCGAAGCTATGCAAAACAGCAAAAAAACTTTTGCTGATCGTAAATCATCAGGTGACCTAAGTTCGTTTGGTAAAGAGTTCCTAAATGCTAAACTTTTAGGTGCTATTACTAATAAAGGTTTCGACACTGCCTATGGTCGTGGCGTTATCGAAAAAGCAGGCGTTGACGTTGCAGACGCAGCTTCTGGCTTAAACACTATTATTTCTAATACCTTTGTTGACGAAGTATCTTATGCAAGCCAACTAGGCGATCTTTTTGACGAACTAGCTGTAAGTTCAGGTAAAACTGTACTTCCTATTTCTAAAAAGCCTGCAGCGGCTGTTTTCAATACGGGCGGTTTCACTGATACTACTTCATTGACTGACACAGGTACTGGATCAGACGGTTACTCTTTCGACGACGTTACTGTTTCAGCCTATCGTCTAATCGCAGGTACTTCTCTAAGCAATGACCTAGATGAGCAATTAGTTGTATCACTATTGCCACAGCTTACTAAGCAGCTTGCAAAAGCTCACGCTGTAGCAATCGATAAAGCTATTCTTCTTGGTCATGGCTCTACAGACCCTGCTAGTGGTATTAAAGGTCTAATTGGTAAAGAGAATACTCAAAGTGTTGCCAATCTAGCAAATGGTTTTGCTACAGGTACCGCGACCACTGGTCTTGTGGGTGCAGCAACAGAGCGTCGTCCTACTCCGGCTCAGTTAGCAGGCTTACGCTCTAACTTAGGTGCTTATGGACAGAACACTAATGATCTAGCTATCATTGTTGCTCCAGACGTTTATTACTCACTCATTCATACAACTGGATTTACTGACATCTCAGAAATTGGTAGCGATCTAGCTACTAAACTAACTGGTGAAGTTGGTAGTATCTTCGGTATTAAGGTTGTAGTTTCTGACCTTATGCCTACAGCTACATCATTGAATGTTGCAGGTATGATGGTTAATACTGCTAACTTTGTACGTCCACGTCTTGGTGGTGTAAACTTCGAGACTGAGTACTCTGTTGTTAATCAGAAGACTAACCTTGTTGCTAGTCAGTCAGTTGGTTTCGACCGATTGGTTGCAGATAATGCTTCTGCTTCGATTATTCGTTACCCAGCAGCATCATCATAATAGTAATACTTTTACTTTTAAACTTCGGGGAGGTTCGCCTCCCCCAAGTTTTTACTAATGGACTTATAGAAAATGGCAAATTTAATAGCACTATCAGATTATAAAGTAGCAGAAGGTATCCAATCTACTAAAGATGATGCCAAGCTAGACTTGTTGATTAATTCTGTAAGTCAATTAGTAAAAACTTATTGTGGAAATAGTATTGTAGATTTTTATAGTACAGCAGTAGATGGAACTTATAATAATACAAAAACAGAAACTATTAGTATTAACTGGGCTTCAAACATTGTACAGCTTACTGAAAGTCCCCTTGTACAGGTACATTCTGTAAAGGAACGAGATAGTTTATCTTCAGCCTATGTAACTCTTACTGCAAATGAGGACTACTATGTTGACCTAAGTACTGATAGTATTTATAGAACTACTTCTAGTGGTTCTGCAAAGAACTGGCCCAATGGACCAGGTGCTGTAGAAGTACTTTATAATGCAGGATATGGTTCTTGTCCACAAGACTTAAGATTAGCAGTTTTTGATTTAGTTACTTATTATCATAAAGATGAGCATAAAGCTCGTCAAACCATAGCAGGTGCGAGCATACAGAACCAGGGGTCTACAAGTCAGCGCAATAATGTAGCGTTTCCAGACCATATAAAACGTGTTCTAGACTTGTATAAAACCTTCTAATGAGTGATACTAAGCTCAAAAATGCAACAAAGTATATTGTACAGAGAGCAACTCAAAAAGATAAAAGAAATAAAGAATCTTTAGAAAGATACGATGCTCAACGTCATAGAGGTCAGATACTGGTTATGAACAGTAAGACTCAAGCCTCTATGTTAAAGAAGTTTTTTGATATAACTTTAAGTAAAACTGAGTTAGATCAAATGATGTCCGAAATAGACACTTTTTTAAAAGGCAAACAACCCGAACAATTTAGAAAACTAGAAAAAGACGCGGGTGAGCAGAGAGTTAAGCACGTACAGAAGTTACTAAAACAGGCAGAAACTCAACCAGGGGATAAAGCCTATCTAGTAAATAGTTATGAAGTTGCAAAATCTCAAAAACTAGCAAAAGGGACAAAGAATGGAGAAGCTGATAGTGTATCCGCAATCCAATCAAGGTTCGTAAATAAGTTAGAGCGAAGAAGAGATAAAAAACCTATTAGTTCTAAAGAAATTAGTAGTAAACAGCAACTAGGTCATGGTGATAGAGGTGCGGCAGCTTCCCAGTTCGGTGTGGATCGTGCTATAAGTGAAGCAGTTGCAGAGTTTAATTTAAGTGTTAAACAAGAAGCACAGTTACGAACAATTGCTTCAAAACATAGAGAACGTTACGGAATAAAAGTAAATGTTACTCATGATCAAATGTTTACAGATGGTGGTAAGTTTAAAAAAGATTTTGCTTTCATACTTACTTACCAAGATTTTGATATAAACTCAGAAGAAGGAAAGCTAGAGAAAAAATCAAAACAAGATGCACTTGCAGAGTTTGATTTCGTTGGTCAGGAAACAAGTACTAAAGTGCGAGATGCTTTAGCTCAAACTCATTTAAATAGTTTAGCGGGTCAGAGCAGAAAAAATAAAAAAGTTAAAGGTAAAAAACGTCAAAAAATACACGAAAAGAATAAAGTAAGTGAGAGTTTTAATTTTGAACGCGAAATACACGATTCTTACCAAATACAAAAAGGTGTGTCTGCAAAAGGCGTAAAGAGAAGTAAGAAAAGAAAAACATCAGCCAGAGGTATAGCTTCTCAACCTTTAACTCTACTGGCTATTTTAAATAAAGAGCTACCAGATACTATAAGAAAAAATATGAATCCACCTGCACTTGAAAATCGGTCAGGTACTTTCGCAGATAGTGTCAGAGTTACAGATGTAAGTAGGACTGCAAAAGGTTTTCCAAGCGTAGGCTACACATACAAAAAAAATCCTTACCAAGTGTTTGAGATGGGGTCAGGAGATCAAAGATGGGCTACTCCCGAAAGAGACCCAAGAACTTTAATTGATAGATCTATAAGAGAAATTGCAGCACAGTTTGCAATGGGTAGATTCTACACTAGGAGACAATAATGGCAGCAAGAGATTATACAACCCGACGTTTAGGTATTGTAAATGCTATTGTTGATAAATTGAAGGATATAAATGGGACTGGAGCATTCTTAACTGATTTAGGAGAGAATGTATCTCCCAGACTGAAGTTTTGGGATGAAGTGGAAGAATTTCCGGCGGTTCATCTCAATGCCGGTTCTGAGACACGAGAGTATCAAGGAAGCGGATACAAGGATAGGTTTCTTTCTATTACTCTACGCTGTTATGTACAGGATGAAGACTCTGTACTAGCCTTAGACGAATTACTAGAAGATGTGGAAACCGTACTAGAAAGCAACTCGCGTTTAGAGTATAAAGACCGAACAGGAAATACTCAATATACGCAACAGATCACAATCATTAGTGTAGATACTGATGAAGGTGTACTAGAACCTTTAGGTGTTGGAGAAATACTTATTGAGGTTCGATACTAGAAAATGCAGGCACGAGCAAACGTTCACGTCCTAGCCTTTTCAAGATACATAGGAGAAAACTATGGCTAATAATTTATTTTTTAGTAGAGACACCAGAGTAATTGTAGGCGATGGCACTACTTACTGGGAGATTCCTGTTCTTGATGGATTCTCTTTCTCTCAAGCAACAAATACTTCAGAGATTACTCTGAATGAGATGTCTTCAGCAGCAACTGGTAATGCCAGTCGTAGAGGGCGTAGAATGTTTAATGATTCTTATGCCCCTGCGGAGTGGAGCTTCTCAACATATATTCGTCCTTTCAAGTCAACCATTGATGCAGCAAATGGCTGGGACGGAACTTCTGCAGCGATGCACGCAGTAGAAGAAGTTCTTTGGGCTGCTCTTGTTGGTAATGCTGCCTTTACTGATGGAGGTGCAGATGCTAACAGTGCATGGAGCTCTAACCACGGTATAACAAACTCTGCTACTGCTTTAACCATTGACTTTGAAGATTCAAATACTTCTTCTCTTAAAGAGTTAGAAATATATTTTGTAATGGGACAAGGAGCTTACGATGCCGCGACTCATACAATTTACAAGATCGATGGATGTTGCGTAAACGAAGCCTCTATAGAATTTGATGTTGAAGGTATTGCTACAATTAACTGGAGTGGTTTCGGAACTCTAATTTCTGAACAGGAAGGCTCTATTCCAACTGTAGCTATTTCAGAAGGAACTACAAGTACTGCCAACTTCATTCGTAATCGACTAACTACTTGTGCGATAACTGCGACAACCGCAGAAAGTATTGTAGCTGCTTATAATCTAACTCTAACAGGCGGTAATATTACTTTTAACAATAATATTACTTTCTTAACTCCTGAGACTTTGGGTGTTATTAATCAGCCTATTGGTCACGTTACGGGTACTAGAAATATTTCTGGTAACTTTACTTGTTACTTAGGTAATCACTCTGCAGGAAGTGCAGACTTGTTTGAAGATCTGATCGAGTCTACAACCACTATTACAAACGACTTTAACTTAGTGTTTGCAATAGGCGGTTCATCTGCACCAAATGTTACGATCACTTTGCCAACTTGTCACTTAGAGATACCTACTCATTCTATTGAAGACATTATATCTCTTGAGACTAACTTCCATGCGCTACCATCAACTATTGACGGAGCAGATGAAGCAAGCATTGTTTATGCAGGTCCTACCTTAACATAGTAAAAAATATTTCTTGACATTTATGGTCATTTCGACTATACTATGAAATAGAAAATCGAAAGAAGGGGTGATTTTCACCCCTTTTTTTATTCCACAAATTTATTAAGGATAACAAAAATATGAGCGACACCCCTATTTCTTTGGCGAGTCTGATGACTCCAAGTAAAACCGTAACAATAGACTTCCCTGGCTGTAAGGACATGACAGTAGATCTTTGCTATCTCTCTAGAGAAGAGTTAGTTAAATTACGCAAAAAGTGTGTAAGTACAAAGTTCAGCAAAAAGACCCGACAACCAGAAGAAGAACTAAACGAAGAGTTATTCTTAGAACATTACTGTAAGGCAGTTATCAAGGGCTGGAAAGGCTTAAAATATCGTTACCTAGAAGAGCTTCTTTTGGTAGATATATCGGAATTGAATGCTGATGATGAACTTGCCTATACTTTTGACAATGCAGAACTCCTTATGAAAAACTCAGGTGACTTTGATACTTGGGTAACTGATACTGTGAGTGATCTGGAAAATTTTACTGGGAACAAGTAGCAGAGATAACTAAGCTACTTGAAAAATCTGTAAAACAAGAAGATCAAATAGACTTAGACAAGTATTTAAGCATCTGTGAACAGTTAGGAGAAGAACCAGACCCCGATAAAATGCCGCTAGATACTTCGGACTTTCCGCCCGATGTTCAAGTGGCATTTTTTATATTTGGACTTTTAGAAGATAACTGGGATACTATGTCAGGGACATACCTAGGAAAGAAATGGGGATCAGTTGAATACTTTTTTAATCTTTATGAAGTTCAAGAACCTAAAGTAATTTTGCAATTTATGAAAATTTATGAACATATAATTGTAGAATATAAGCATCAAAAAGCGGAAGAAAAAAGAAAAGCAGAGAAACGCAAATCTGCAGGCGGTGGAAAAAATTACACCCATAACGTTCAAGGCTAATGGCAAAGAAGCAAAAGGTAGAGATAGATGTAATTGTCGACGACAAGGGCACTAATAAAAAAGTTGCCCTTGAAAGTAAAAAAGCCGCCAAAGGCTTAGACGATACTGCAAAAAGTGCTCATACCGCAGATAGAAATCTAAAAGGTGCTGCTCAGGCATCTGCAAACGGTACTAAAAACTTCTCTAAAATGTCGCAAGGCATGGGAGGTCTTGTAGGTGCCTATGCAACTATTGCTGCCACTGTGTTTGCTACTACTGCCGCATTTCAGGCTTTGAAAACTGCCGCTGATTTCAGGGTAATTAAAGAGTCCCAGGTAGCTTTCTCTGCCGCAACAGGTCAAGGTATGCGAAGCCTTACTAGAGAGATTCAGACCGCTTCGGATAATATGCTAAATTTCCAGGCAGCATCTGAAGCCGCAGCTATTGGTATCGCTTCGGGTCTTTCGGGCTCTCAACTTAATGAACTATCGGAAGGTGCGGCAAACGTATCCAAAATTCTCGGTAGAGACGTAACAGATTCTTTCAATCGCCTCGTTCGAGGTGTAACTAAAGCAGAACCAGAACTCTTAGATGAATTAGGTATTACTCTTCGTCTTGCAGACGCACAAGAGAATTACGCAACTAAGCTTAAGATAAGTGCTAAAGACTTATCTAATTTTCAAAAGAAACAAGCAGTATATACCGAAGTTCAAACTCAATTAGAAGAAAAATATAATGCTGTAGCAGATGCTACAGAGATGTCCGCAAATGCTATTTCACAACTTGCTGTAGCTTTCGATAAAGTACTAAACCCAGTAAAAGACTTCTTTGCCTTGATAGCAGAGCCTGTAGCAGAATTTTTCTCACAGAATGTAAGATCTTTAAGTATTGTAATGGGTTTACTAGCTGTACCTCTGCTTAAATCAGTTATACCAGGATTAGAGGGTTTTGGTGCAGCAGCCAAACAAAGCGCAGAAGACGCAACAAAAGCCTTTAAACAAACTAAAGGTGAAATTGATGAGTTAGCAAAATCCAAAAAGAGTATTAGTGCGGACCCTGTAAAAGCAGGTAAGTCAGCTTTATCTGGTGTTGATGCTCCTACGGGTTCAGGTGCTGCTCTACTAAAATCAGGCAAAAAACCTAATCAAAGACAGTTAGCCTCTATGCGTAGATTTGCACGAGAAGGTAAAGGTATTGTGAAGCAAATGAGTGCTTCACAAAGAAGAGACTATTTAGCGGCTATTGAATCAATGATACAAGGTAAAACAAAACTTGGTATCAAAGTAAAAAATGTTGGAAAGCAGATTCAAACAAGTTGGAAAATAACTACTAAGCGCATGGAAATGGTATGGCAAAAAACCATGGCGAAAATGAGTACAGCTGCAACAAAGATGGCGAACGGCATTAATAAAGTTATGAAAATGGCGGGTATCATTGGAATCATTATGATGGTCTTTGATCTGTTAAAAATGGCGGCAAATGCTCTAGGTTTAATGAAGCCCGATGAAAGAGTTCAAGCATACGCGGCAGAGGTAGAAGGTCTTACTCAAGCACTAAAAGAACACAATAAAGAATTTAAAGAATTTGCAAAAACTCAGGAAGCATTAACTGAGAAAGGTTTTAATCCTACAAAAAATAGTATGGCTGCCTTCGGCGGTCTTGTAGACGCTTATGTGCCAAAGATTACAAAAATGATGGATCTGTTAAATAATCCTGTAACTTTTAAACGAGAAATGGAAGATATAGTAAAGCTAGGCGGAAAAGAAGTAATAAGTCTAGAGGAAAGGATGAAACGGATGAAGGAGTTACAAAAGACAATGTCCTTCACCGAGTCTTATAAACAATTAAATAATACTACTATTACAGAAGGTAGTCCAACGTATAATAGAGAAAGAAGAAAGGCAGGCAAAGATGCACCAGGTTTATTAGATAAGTTAGTTACTGATAAAGCGGATGTTAATGCAGCTACTGAGCAAATGGCACAATCACTAAAAGTGTTGAAAGGCGGACTAGAAGCTACTAAGATGGCTTCTACTCAGGCAGGCGGCAGATTCTTAACTCTTCTTAATATGTTGATTGATGGCGAAAAACTAACTCCTGCACTGACAAAAGAATTCAAAGAACTTGGTAAGCAGTTTTCAGAAGCAGGTCAAAAAGCAACTTTTGTAAAGATGCAGTTAAAAGAAGTAACTAAACAGTATACCGCTCAGATAAATGGTATTAAGTTTCTGAAAACCGGTCAAACAGACTTATTAAAACTGCTGAGAGATACTGCCTCCACTATCAGAGGTATGGATGCATATAAAGGAAGGGCCGAAGAACTAATACTATTAGATGAGCAAATAGATAAGATTGAAAGACTTCAGACTATTGAAATTGGTTTCCTAAATGAGAAGTTAAGACTTCAGGGTATTATTGCAGGAGCAAAAATTGGAGCAACTCCAATGGAGGCGAAAGAGTTAGAGCGTCAGAAAAAACTTTTAGAAGTAGAAATAAAAAGAAACAATATTATTGCAAAACTAAATGAAGCAGAGGGAAGCCTAGACCCTGCGATGCAGGCAAATTATCAACATCAATTAATGATGTTAAACTTCCAAGAAGAGTCCCTACAAAGACAAATTGACAGGGCAGCAGTATTAGGCGATACACTAAAAGCCGCATTTGAAACAAACATGGCATCGGGTATTGAAGAACTTATTACTGGAGCTGAAAGTAGTTTCACTGACTTCTTAGGAAAGATGGGTGAAAACGTACTTAAAGAGGGTGCAAAAGAGTTGTCAAGGAATCTAACACAAGATCTAATGGGTGGTCTATTCGGCAAGAAAAGCAGTCCAGAAGAGAAAATGAAGACCGCAATGAAAGAGGGCGGAGAAATTGCAGCACAGCAAATTAAAGACGCTCTCTCAGGAAAACTAACAACTACCGGAGAAAGTACAGTTTCAGATGCCGTAGAAAATATGACAGGTGATGGAGACGGCGCATTATCCTCCTTCAGTAAAGATATTAAAGAAACTTTAGGTGCAGAAGCCCCCTTCTTATCAAAACTAAAAGATACTTTCAAGTCTGGAGGAGATTTCTTTTCAACTGCGTTCGGCGAAGTATTCTCAGGACTAGGTGAAATTGGGGGCGGTCTGCTAAGCATATTTGGTTTTGCAAGTGGAGGTATAGCCTCTCCAGGCAAGAAAGTACCCGGATATTCTACAGGAGGAGTTGCAAAAGGGTCTAAACAAGGCTATCCTGCAGTTCTTCATGGTACAGAAGCAGTTGTACCTTTACCTAACGGGAAGTCAATTCCCGTTGAGATGACAAGCGGAGGAAATACTCAAAACAATGTTGTTGTAAATGTTTCAACAGATGGAAGTGTACAAACACAATCAGATGCTCCAGATACAGAAGCATTAGGTAAGGCAGTAGCAGCAGCAGTTAAAGAAGAACTACAAAATCAAAAACGATCAGGCGGTATTCTTAATCCGTACGGAGCAGCATAATGACAATAGGCTTTAATGTAGGGGGAACACTCGGTATTGTAACCCCCGATAAATCAATGACTCGATCTAGTAAGCCAAATCTTTTAACAGCAACATTTGGTGATGGATACGAGCAAAGAGCCGTAGATGGTATAAATCATTTAACTGAAACTTATACCGCAAGTTTTAAAACCAGAGGGAAGGCAGACATTGATGATATAGTAACATATTTGGAAAGTACAAATGGAGTTACAGATTTTGATTTTACTATTCCTGATACGAATTCGGCAGGAGATAAAAAAACAATTAAAGTTGTATTCGTAGACTACAGTATTACCTATGAGTATGATAATTTTTATAGTTTAAATGTTAATTTAAGAAGGGTGTATGAACCATAATGACTGATGTAATTGCAACAGATTTACAAGGCCAACAGATTGAAAGTCCTATCGTTGACTTGTTCGAGCTAACACTACCTTCGGGTTCTGTAGTTTACTTTCATCCTGGAAAAGATGACAGTTTATCAGATGTACAATTTAAATCAAAAGATGCAAATAATAGTGGAAATTATACTGTAAATACATATACCGCTATACCTGCGGCTTTGGATGGTATGGAAATACAAGCAGACGGAGCAATTTCAAGACCTGCAATCAGTATTGCAAACGTGGGTCCTACTATATTAGCAAATAATCCTAGTCTTAAGTATTCGGACTTAGTAGGCCAGAATGTGATAAAGAGACAAACTTTAGCCAAGTATTTAGTAGGGGGCTCAGCATATGATAGCACTGCTACAACACCTCCAATGGAACTAGCGTCTGTAAAGTATAAAATTGATAGAGTATCTTCAGAAACAAATGTAGCTATAGTATTTGAACTAGCAGTTGCTTATGACTTAGAAGGTATTCAACTGCCTAGAAGAAAGGTGGTTGGGAAATATTGCTCATGGATGTATCAGGGTTTAAATATTTATGGCAAGGGTGGATGTACAGCGAGTTTAGATGGAGAAATTGTTTATAAGACACCCGGAAAAGGAAATACAACAAAAACAACTACTATACTAACAGATATTGATAATAATTTTTTAGTAAGAATATCAGAGATAGACTTTAGTACTGTATCTAACTGGTTACAAAATACGCCTTACACTAAAGACAGCAATTATGTAAAAACAGGTTCTGGTGCTAGTACACGAGCATGGCAATGTATTCAAGCCCACACGTCTCATGCTACGAATAACCATCCCACAGATTCTGGAGTAGGATCTAGTTATTGGGCGGAAATAAGACCTTATGCAGACTATGCAAATACTGGAACATATGCTTTAGGGTATTTAGTAAAACAAAGTATTACTCTAAATAATAAAACAGTAACAGCAATCTGGGAATGTATATTAGCGCATACATCCAGCTCTTCAACTATACCAGAGTTAGGAAGCCCTTATTGGAAAAGAATAGATTTATGTGGAAAAACTTTAACTTCCTGTAAGTGTAAGTTTAATTCTCTACCTAAAGACAACTCGGTAAATGGTAGTTTACCTAGTGGTAACAAGAGCGATGCTCATCCACTTCCTTTTGGAGGTTTCCCTTCAACAGGAAGATTTTAGATGATAGAGTTTTTATCAGAAATAGAAAACCATTTTAAAGAATGTTACCCAAGAGAAGGCTGTGGTGTCTTAGCTGTATCAAAGGGCAAACTTAAATGGTTTCCTTGTACAAATATAGCAGAAGATAATGAAGATTTTATAATAGACTCCAGAGAATATATAAAAATATCTCAAAAATACGATATTGTAGGAGTAGTACACAGTCATCCAGATAGTACAGCAGATCCAAGCGATATGGATATAAAATATTGTAATGCTACCGGAATTACATACTATATATTTAGTTATCCGGAAATGGATATGCAAATAATTAATCCCGAAAAAGCAGAGAAAGATTTATATGGAAGGGAGTATGAATTTGGAGTAAATGATTGCTTTGAGGCAGCAAGAGATTATTATATATCTAAAGGTTTAAAAATACCAAATAGGCCTTTGTTTGAAGACGATTGGTGGGAAAAGGGTTTAAACTATTTTACGGATGAATATATTTCTTCGTGGGGCTTTAAAGTTGCAGAAGGTAATATGCAAGAGGGCGACTTAATAGTATTTACAATCCAGGCGCACATACCAAACCATTGTGGCGTATATTTAGGAAACGATATTTTTTATCATCATGCAGAACACAGGCTTTCATGCCGAGAGAATTTATATCCTTTATGGAAGAAAAACATAACCGGAGTTTACAGATATGAAACGTAATGTATATTTACAAGGAGAATTAGGGAAAAAGTTCGGAGAAAAATTCGTTGTAGATTCTGATAATTTACAGGATATTTTTAAGTGCATCTCCGTAAATAAACCTTCGTTTAGACCTTACCTTATGGAGTGTGAGGAAAACGGTATTGACTTTTCAGTAGAATTTCAAGGAGAGACGGTAGGGGAAGAAGACTTTTTATTTCCTATAAAACCAGGAGATGTTACAGTATCTATTATTCCTGCGGGCTCAAAGAAAGTAGGAAAAATTATTGCAGCAGCATTTCTGGTATTTTATGTTCTTCCTGCAATGGGTGCGAAAGCCGGCACTATAACAGGTACGGGACCTGGAGGGTCCGTAACTTTAGGAGATAAGATTGCGGCAGGTGTAAAAGCAAAAGGAGGAACTTTTGTAAGTAGTTTAGCAACTAATTTAGCACTTACAGGTTTACAAGAGTTGATGGCTCAGGATCCTTCTGTAGATGGAGATGCTCCTGCAAACTATATGTTAGATGGTGACACTCAGAATATTATGGAGGGGGATCCTATACCAGTATTATATGGTCGTTTAAAAGTCCCTGGAAGGCCTATCGCTGTAGATATAAATAATTATGAAAGTTTTGTTAATAGTGGACACAGTATCAATGCTGCCGGAGATATATCGGCAAATGCCAGTATGGAGAATGCGAGTTAAATATGAGTGATGGAACAGGAAAAATAGGTTCAAGATCTGGAATAGGTCCAACAACCCTAACTAGAACAGTAGGGGATAGACAGTATGTGTCTGTAACAGACGTACTATCAGAAGGCCCTATTGAGGGGTTAGTAAATGGTACTGCATCAGTATTTTTAAATAATGATACGCTTGATGATATAGACAACAGTCCTAATAATCTTTCTCGAGGTAATATGCTACTTACCCTTGAGAAAGGTTCAAAAGATGGTACAGTTATAAACTCAAATTTAACAAGCCCTTTTCCCACACTAGCAGAGAAAGAAGACTACCAACAGGACGATGCAGAGATGTATGTTCTAGTACGAAATACTTATCCTGCACAAACAGTAACAGCAGTTAGTGATAGGAAGCCCGGAGGAGGTGATAGAAGATATATAGAACTTAGTACTACCGACAGCTCTAACTTTTTCCGTAAAGAAATGCGTACACTTACAAAAAATAATTATGGAAGATATGTAGCAACAGAAGAGGATAAACGAACTAAGCCTGTAAGACTTATTCCTACCACCGACGGTGTAACACTAAATAATGCACCTATAGAAGGTTTTATATATGAGGGTGATTTTGATGGTAACGCAACTACCACTGATACTGTACGTTTTCAAGGCTATGGTGAGTTTGAGAAAGTAATTCCTAATGGAACATATAATGTAGAAATTGATTACTATGCTAGACTAGCCATAGGTACTGGCGGAACAACTGTTAAACTTGCAGACAACTGGGCATTTCCGCCAAGTGCAGGCTCAGGCACATCTACAAACTATAAATTTGATATTCAAGGCCTATTGAAAGATAAGACCCAAAGAGTAGATAGTAACTATAGTAGACACTATGACGAGTCAAGTATAGAATTTAGAACAGGTCATTTAGGGCAGCAGCCTATACAAGCAATGCTAGAGGGCGGGAGCGCTTTAACTTTTTCTCCTACAGGTACAGAATTAAATCAAATTTCAGACGGCTCTTTAACACTACCTTCCAATGATCCAGGTACTGGAAGTGCTGTTATTTTAAATGGCTTGGTCTCTGGCAGTAGCCACTTTAATCTAACATCCTCAAAAATGGCAACTGTAGATAGCGTAAAATTTAATATATCATATCCTGGAGGCTTCAAAAGAATAAATAGTGGAGGGGAAGACGCAACTACAGCAGCTGTGTACTATGTAGACATAGGATTTAAGAACCCTGGAGAGAATACTTTTGGAGACTATATAATTATAAACGAAGAACTTACTCATAAAGGTAAGTTTAATAATGCAGTTGTTTTCCAACACTCAATAAATCTACAACCTTTTAGACCTTTTGACGATTTTAGAATACGTATTAGAAGAAGAACTTCTGAATCTGGTGGAGGCTATACTTCTGACGTTAAAAGAAAGGCGAGCCATACTAACATAACAAGAGCTACTGTTGCTCAAACAACTTCTATTTTTAATGAGAAGTTGTTTCACCCTATGACGGCTTTAGCCGGTCTAACTTTTTCAACAGTTAATCATCAGCAAATACCCGCAAGGACTTATGACTGCCGAGGATTAAGAATAAAGGTACCTTCTAACTACGTTACAAGGGAAGAAAATGATAGTCTTCAAGCTACCTATAAAAGAAATACAACTACAGGTGCCGTAGAAACATCAGAACAAGATTGGGACGGTTCTTTCAGAAGTGAGCTGATATATACGGATAATCCTGCTTGGATTTTCTTCGATATGCTAACTAATAATAGATACGGTTTAGGAGATTTTTTAGACGCTACAGATATAGATAAATATGCTCTTTATAGAATCGCAAGATACTGTGATGAGTTAGTAGACGATGGGAAAGGGGGACAAGAGCCTCGTTATAGATTAAACGCATATTTTACTAAGCAAGTAGATGCGTTTAAAGTTATGAAAGATCTTGCAACAAGTTTTATAGGTATGTTATACTTCCTAGATGGAAAAGTATTCCCAGTTATAGATGCGCCTAGTACTCCTGTATACTCCTTTACAAAAGGTAATGTTATAAATGGAGCATTCTCATATGAAAGCACTGGTAGTAAAACCAGACCAAATCAAATTATTGTAAAATGGAATAATCCACAAAATAACTATATTTTAGAGCCTTTAATAGTAGAGGACTCTTTAAATATCGCAGAAACACAGAGAATCATAAGCCAGGAGTCTGTAGCTTTTGGTTGTACTTCAGAAGGGCAGGCAAGTAGATACGGAAAGTGGAAACTGTGGACTGCTGTAAATCAGAATGAAATTGTTTCATTTCAAACGGGTATAAATGGCTCGTATTTAGCCCCTGGAGATGTTGTAAATGTTCAGGATAGCGATAGAAGTGCCGCAAGATTTGGAGGAAGAATCAGCAAAGGCGGAACTAGAAATACAACAACAGTACCTTTAGATAGTCCTGTAACGTTGAGCTCTGGAACCAGTGCTTCAAACTATGAACTTAGTATAATTGTTAATAAAGCATCTCCAATAGCACTAAAAGAAGTAACAGTAGATAGTACTACTTACTCTCCAGGCGACATAGTTCCACAAGCCTATATAGATAGTAATGGAGATGGTACACGAACTTTACAAAATATAGATACAGAAGTAAAAGCAGCAAATGCATTTACTAGTTCCTCAGGAGCCACTCCAGTATTATTAAACTGGAAAGATGATTTTAGGGTCGAAACTAAAGAACTTCACTCAAGCACTACAATAGGTAGCCCTATATCGTCTCTAACAGTTGCTTCTGCGTTTTCAGAAACACCTTCTAGCGAAGATGTGTGGGTTCTAAAAGGCACTGACGCAGGTTTAAATATATTAGGAAGTAGCAAGCAATACAAAATACTTTCTATAGCTCAAGGCGATAAAAACATTTATGATATTACAGCAGCAGAACATTATAATGATAAGTATTCTGCTATTGAAGGCGTATTCAGAACATATGTTCCTAATGCTACAATAGACTCTGGAGAAGCTGCTATATCAAACCATTATGAAGGTACTGTTCCAAAAGCACAAAGTGTAAAAGCAATACCAGGTAGAGATAAGTTAAATGATTTAGAGCAAATAATCCTTGATTGGGAACACGCTAGCTCTACAATAAACAGTTCAATTAAATTTGAGTTTTTAAAGGGTTATGAAATAGTAACTGATATTCCAGAATACCCTGATCCCATTTTTGTAGCTAAAGATGCCGATACTCTTTACGCCTTCACAGGTGTTGAAGCAGGAACTTATAATTTTGCTATAAGAACGGTGGACAATGAGGGAAGAACTTCTTCCCCTGTAGTAATACAGTTTACACTGCTAGAAGAAGAGTTTGAAAAACTTGCACTAAATGTTGCTGCAGGTGGTTTCTTAGATGGCGGATATAAGGATATTAATGCTTCTGGCGCAAACGGCATATTTGAGTTTAAGAGCAGAGGATATACCTTTACTCCTCCTCAAGTTTTTGCAAATGAAATTATAAATCCAGAGTCCTCAGATGTTCTCACAGATGATTTTAAACAAGATTGCTCAGGTATTCCAGCAATAGCTTGGACAGCAACAGATGCAGAAAATGCAGTTGGTAGATTTATACACGAACATCATTACCTATTAATGGATAATGACGGTACTTCTTCCAATGCCCAAAATAATTATATAAAATTAATAAAACATAATATCGCTCTTACTAATGTTGTTAACGGCTCTAATGATGCCGGACTTACAACTGTTCCTTATTGGTTTGATACTGGAAATGGTTCAGACACTCTTGGTCTTATCAGAAAAAACGGTACTATTACTAAAGTTGCTCAATCCAATAAAATAACAGGCGCAAATACTTTATTTACCACACAAATGGCAGTAGGTCAAATTATATGTGCAACTAACAATAGTGATTCTGTAGGGGATTCTCTAGCAGCCAACCAAGTACTGGCAGTATACACTGTTATTTCTATCGAATCTGACACTGAACTTACTGTTAGTAGTAGTGTGGGGTCTTTTAGCGGTACGAATGTCGGAACTAATAACTTAAGATTTGATTTAAAACAAGATGCAGTTATTTCTAGTATTTATAAGGATTCTGCTGATTCTCAGTTTAAATTTTTCCATTATGCAGTTAGATCTTTAGAAGGCTTACCTGCCCCTTATTTTGAGTATTCCAATGGTAATCATGGGGTGTTTATTAATCCCGACGGCACTCCAGAATGGGCAGCTAGTGGGGGCACACTTACTTTAAGAGAGGGTGAAACAACTTTAACACTAAATGGTACTACTCAAAGTACTAGCTTTCCAACTACATTCGGAACTTATAATTTAGATATTACTAAAGTATATGGCAATGATTTAACAGAACCTGTCATAACAAATACAAGTAATGTTGTAGCTTTAGGAACTTTCGGAGGTTCTTTAGAGAATACCTCTGTATATAAACTTACAGCATACGTTACCGGCTTAACAGGCAAACAATTTACACTAAATACAGATATTACTCTAGTTCCTATAACTGATGGCCCACTAGGTCCACAGGGCGATCTTGGTCCTCAAGGACCTGATGGTGATGTTGGTCCACAAGGTGACCCAGGTGCTAAAGGTGAGATCGGCCCTCAAGGTAGTCAAGGTGATACTGGTGCTCAGGGTGCTAAAGGTGCTCAAGGTGATGTTGGTCCTCAAGGTAGTCAAGGTGATACTGGTGCTCAAGGTGGTAAAGGTGGTAAAGGTGATCTAGGTCCTCAAGGTAGTCAAGGTGATACTGGTCCACAAGGTGATCCAGGTGCTAAAGGTGAGGTAGGTGATAAAGGTACAAAAGGTGATCAAGGTGCTAAAGGTGATACTGGTGCTAAAGGTACAAAAGGTGATCAAGGTGCTAAAGGTGATCTAGGTGCTAAAGGTGAGACAGGTGACAAGGGTACTAAAGGTGATCAAGGTGCTAAGGGTGAAGTAGGTGCTAAAGGTGAGGTAGGTGATAAAGGTACAAAAGGTGATCAAGGTGCTAAAGGTGACGTAGGTGCTAAAGGTGATACAGGTGCTAAAGGTGTTACCGGTCCACAAGGCGATCAAGGTGCTAAAGGTGAAGTAGGTACTAAAGGTGATGTAGGTGCTAAAGGTGATACAGGTGCTAAAGGTGTTACAGGTCCACAAGGCGATAAAGGTGCTAAAGGTGAAGTAGGTACTAAAGGTGATGTAGGTGCTAAAGGTGATACTGGTGCAAAAGGTGCTTTAGGTCCACAAGGTGATCAAGGTGCTAAAGGTGATCAGGGTGAGCAGGGTGCTAAAGGTGAAGTAGGTGCTAAAGGTGATCAAGGTGCTAAGGGTGATCAAGGTGCTAAAGGTGTTACTGGTGCTCAAGGCGATGAAGGTGCTAAAGGTGAAGTAGGTACTAAAGGTGACGTAGGTACTAAAGGTGATACTGGTGCTAAAGGTGCTCAAGGTGTGACCGGTCCGCAAGGCGATCAAGGTGCTAAAGGTACTAAAGGTGATCAAGGTGCTAAAGGTGACGTAGGTGCTAAAGGTGACGTAGGTGCTAAAGGTGAACAAGGTGCCAAAGGT
>VMHT01094643.1_pt1 | contig 20988 bp, 34 predicted proteins | sample 4693611 | NCBI WGS metagenome assembly VMHT01 (sample SAMN12280063, study PRJNA550983) | marine metagenome | isolation source: seawater sampled from same location over 5 years 0.02-0.2 micron viral filtrate | place: USA: collected off the coast of southern California halfway between the port... ...
CGACGAATATGCTGCAGGACTCCAACCCAGCAGTCCAACAAAAGGGCATACAAATAGTAATACAGCAACTCCCAGACATTGCAAAAGATATTTTTAACCAGTACAGCCCTAACAATAAGCAAATTAACATGCTTACAGCTATGCTTCCAAAAGTACCTACGCCAGAGGTAACTACGCCAGAGGTAACTACAACAAAAAAGTATGAAGTGTTGAAAAGTGGTACAGAGCTTGGAGATATAAGAATAGCAGAACATGAGGCCCTGGCTAGAAAGGGTTTTGTGTATGACAGTAAAAAAGAACTTGAGGATGCTCTACCGAAGTTAAAACCTAATACTCTAGTAGTTTACCAATCCGAAAAAGGTGTTTTCAAGAAGTTTGTTGTACCACCCAGGGAAAATACTACTGAAACGAGAACAGTGAAATTTAGTAAAGGTGGTCTTTCTGATGATATGGATACAGAACCAATGGAAGAGAATACTGAAATGAGACCAGTAGACCAAGCACAGGAACAGTTTTCAGAGTTTGGGTTAAAAATGCCTACTAACGATAAAGAACTAGAAGCTTACAAGCAAACTCTAGTCACTGTAAAAGAGCTGATTAATCCTAATATGGATACTTCTGTACTGAAAGAGCTTACAGATAGAGCTATACAAAATGTAGAGGCAATCAGAAATGGTTAGTTTTTCAGAGACTTTTAAACCTGTTAATGTAAATAGGGAAAGAGGATCAAGAGGCGAAGAAAAAGACATTATAAAGGACACTGTAAGTACTTTGTCTTTTTCGTCTAATCAGGTACAACCTGAAGCACTACCTGAGTCTGAGGTAACTGAAGAACTGGTTGAATCTAGTCTACCAGAAGATGGCTACAGATTAGAAGAACCAGAAGAAGAGTCAGTCGATAGCAGTCTACCAGAAGATGGTTACAGGTTAGAAGAACCAGAAGATGTGCTTCAATCCAGCTTACCAGAAGATGGCTACAGGTTAGAAGAAAGTACTAACAGTGGTGCTTTGGTTGGTCTACCCACTGGAGTTGAAAAAGGTACTTACTCTGAGAATGATATAGTTGCCAGGCCAGAGCTATTTGAGCCTGTACGTGACTATATAGAAGATAGATACGGCCTTCAAGCTGTTGAAAACAAGACTAATGCTGAAGTAGTTGAGTTATTTTTGGATAATCGGAGAGGTAACGCCTCAGGAAATTCCATTAAAGCTATAGGAGAAGTAGACTACCTCATGGATGCCAAAGAAGATCCTGATCGTCTTCTTAAAGCAGGTAAAGCTTATGCAATCTTTGAGGGTATGGAAAATATAACTGGAGAAGGTGTAACTTGGTCTGAGTTTGGTAGAGCTATGGGTGACTATGCCTTCAGTGTTATTGTGGACCCAATAAACCTTGCTGGTGGTATTATAGGCAAGGCTGTTGGTGGTACAGCCCTTCGTGCTGGTGTTAAAACAGCCTCTGACTTAGCTAGAAGAGAAGCTTCTAAACAACTGTTAGCTGGTGCCACTAAAGAGGCTGCTAAGAAAACAACTAATAAAATAATGAAACAATCAGCAAAAACTCTTGCTGTAGAGGGTGCTGCTGAAATCTCTGAGTTTGCTGCAAAGATGGCTAGTGAGAAAGCACTTACTCGTGTACTTAGTAAGCAAGGTATCAAAGAGATTAGCACGGCAACTGTTATAGACGCCGCTGCAAGTTCTGGTACTGAGTTCCTCTACCAAAGAAGTTTGCTTGAAACTAATGTTCAAAGTGAGATTAACAAGAGTGCTGTGGGGCTTGCTGCCTTAACATCTATGGCTATGGGTGGTATTCAGGCAGGTATTGTAGCTAAACGTGGATTTACTGACACAGCCCTAATCACTGAGGTAGTTAAGCAGTCTACACCAAAAGAAATATCTAGTGAGTTAAAGAAGTCATTAAGTGAGTGGGCTTCTTCTACCCCAGAAAAAGGTATACCGTGGCTCGAAAAGGTTAAAAAAGGTAAGATACTTGGCCCAGAAGACGGTGACTTCTTTATTGATTTAATATTAGGAAGATCAGCTCAAGAGGCTAAGGAGGGTGTTAAGGCAACACCAGCCCTTAAAGGTCTAGCACAAATCATGCAAGAGGGTGGATACTTCTTCACAAAAGAAAATGATGAAGACACTATCTCAAACTTTATTGCTGATTTTATAAAAGATAAATTTGATCAAGAAGATATAAACTCTATTGTTAAGGCTCTTAACCCTAAAGCTTCTAAAAGTAAATCTCTGAAAAAGCAGTTGTTAAGCCCTGACCAGTTCAGTGAAGCTTTTGCTAAAACTATAAATAAATCAGCTCGTGAAATGAATAGCGTAGCTCAAGCATCTAAAAATCTAAAAATAGATATTAAAGATTTAACTTTGAGTGATGTAATGTCAGAAGCTCTGGGCCATAACTTAGTGCCATTCGGAGATAAAAAGAAGTTTAGTGGTCCCTTTATTTCTAACTTGTCTGAGATACAAAACAAATTTATACGTAGCTTAGTGTCACATCCTTCAACTACAATGCTCAACTTGTTTGGCTACACAGGCGCTGCCAGTCTAGACGCATCAACAGACCTAACTATGGCTCTGTACAAAGCTTCAGCTGGGACTTTAAAATCAGTTCTAAGGGTAGGAGATAAAGGCGGTACAGAGCTTGAAGCAGCTAAGCATTTAATCTTTGGGACTAAAGACAGAATTAAGTTTGCTTTAGACCCTGACATGACCTACGCTGCTTACAAGAGTGCTATCCTAAGGAGCACAGGGGGGCTAAAAACACTCGACAGGACACTGGCTGGTGGTATCGATGTAGCTACAACTGTAGACCAGATGGTATCTGTAGGCGGTAAAGGTGGAGTAGTTCAGAATAAGTTAGATACAATTATAAACGGTATGCAACATGCATCTGGTGTTCATTTCCAAGACAGTCTAACTAAGTCCCAAGAATACGTAAGTCAAATGAATAAAATGCTACGTCTTAAATTTAAAATGGGATGGAATGAATTTTATACAGATCCTGATGTTAAAAAGTATATGGCTACAACAGACTATAAAGAATTAGAGCTAATGGCTGTAATGCGTACCAACGAAAACATATTCTCTAAGTCCTACAAAGGTACTGATACGATAGGCCAAATAGCTGGTTTTATTGAAGATATGAGGGGTATACCTGGTCTAGGGTTTATGGTTCCTTTTGGTAAGTTCTTTAATAACACTATTGACTTTGGAGTTAAGAATACTCCACTTCTTAACATAGCTGCTAAAGCTTCTGGTAAATACTCAAAAGAAGCTAGTAACAAGTCTTATCTTGAATTAAATGCTCGTGGCGCTGTGGTGGCTGGTTTAGTATACGGCATGGCGCAAGATGAAGACGAGAATCGCAGACAAGGATTAGGTCTGTATGAAGAAGTAATAAATGGAGAAGTTGTATCACAGCAGTACGACTACCCTCTTTCTTTGTTTAAGGCTGCTTCACGTATTATATCGTATAATATGGCAGGAGAAGAAGTACCACCAGAGATAATAGCTCAAGTAGGTAAGGACTTTGGAGGCGGTGGTTTAACAAGAAATTTAACTAAGACAGGTGAAGGATTTGCTGAGTTTGGGGCTGCTATACTGGCTGGTGAGCTGAAAGAAGCAGGTGTACAAGGTGTAGACATTGTTTCTGATATTGTAGCTCAAGGTATAAGTGGTTTTTTAAGACCACTACAGCCTGTTGACACTGCGCTTGGAATTGGACTCAACGTATCTCAGAGACCTAAAGACACAGCTCAAGGTAATAAGTTTGTAGGTGATTCCTTCAAGTATATAGATACTTTAGCATCATTTGTAGTGGGAGAGTCTGGTCCTCCAAAAGTAAGTGCTGCTACTGGTGAGTTTGATCAACAAAGTTCTACAAGTTTCGGTGGTATAAGAGCCCCTATGCTAACTGACACTCAACGTCTTATGAATTTACTTGGAGTCAACCAGTGGTCTATCAATACAGGCTTGTCTAAAGAAAAGAGACTATTTATACCAGAAGCCACAAATGAGCTTCAAAGACAACTTAGTCTTTCTTTAGAACACTACGCCTCTCAGAAGATGAATAATGCTGCTTTTAGAGCGTCTACTCGTGAAAATCAATTAGACTTGTGGAATGAGAAAGTAAAACAAATTAAAGAAGAAGCTAAGTTTAATCTTCTACTGAGTTATGATGGCCCTCAAAGTACTCTAAGGGCTCAGTATGACTTAGTAAATAAGTACAAAGTTAAAGAAATTGAAGAGACAATAGACTCATTAAATATTCAGAATAAAGACTTTAAAAATAAGACAATGGGAGAACTTACTTTAGGTGAACTTATGGTCATTGAGGACACATTAGAAACTAATGAGTTTACAGATAAAATAAATATACCTGCTGGACTATATGATGAGGGAGACACGTAATGCTACAAAAAAACCCCTCTGTAATTAAACAAAGGGGCTAGTTGGGTTACTTATATTTGAGGATTAAGTCTGCATACCTAAAAGCCTCTTCCACGAGTTCTTCTGCCCGTGTTGATCCACCTTGTGCTAACAGCCCAGACAATGCAGAGGCTGCTAGTAGTTCCCTGTTGCAGGAAGCGTCAGTATCAGGAACTGCCGCAGGTGGTTTATTTACTACCTTCTTTGTTAAGATCTCTTTAGCCTCTTGTTCCAGCGTAGGACCAGGAGGCTTTTTAGTTTTCTTTGGTGCCATCTTCTCTACCCTCTGATAAAGTTAAGATCAGTCTAGCATAATTAGGTAGCTTTGTCAAGAGCTTTGTCATAGTAGTAGACTAGTTATCTTGTCCTTCCGTTTCGGTTATTAACCTGTCGAGGTACCATCGTGCTTTCTTGAGGTCTTCTACAGGTTTACCTTTGTATCTGTATCTATGTAAGTACTTCTTGGCGTTACCCTCTAGGTATCCCATAAACATAATGTGATCCATGTTGTCTTTCATGTAGTCAATACATTCTATTTTACCATCGCCATAGTGTGCAGGTTTATTTACTACATCATCTTCTACAACTTTAGGTCCACCAAAGTAGTCGTCCTTTTTTACTTCACCCCATTTAGCCATTATATACCTTCCTTTATAAATGTTTTGACCCACATAGCTGTTATGTCACTACGTATTATGTCATCTACTCCAAACTCAATGATGGGTACAGGCAACATATGTTTTTTAGCTAAGTGTATAACTTTAGTTAAACCATCAGCTTCTTTCAAGTCAGATTGCTGTACATCTCCATTAAGAATAATAGTACTATTTTCTCCTACTCTTGTCAAGAGCATTTTTAACTCGTGTGTAGTTATATTCTGAGTTTCGTCTACGATTATGAAAGCATCACTAAAACTACGCCCACGCATAAGAGCAAGAGGAGCCATTTCAATGTTACCGTTTTTAATACCTGTATCAACTGTTCCTTTGCCCAAGTGTTTTTCCAAAACATCCAAGACAGGTAAAGCCCAAGGCATAGTTTTCTCATTGAGGTCTCCTTTCAAGAAACCTAGTTCTCTACCTACGGCAACGTGAGGTCTTGTGATGACGATTTTATCGATCTTTTTCGTCGTGTAGAGGTCGGAAGCGTAAGTCGCCGTAACATACGTCTTACCAGTACCCGCTGGACCCAGGATAAAAACTTGATTACTTTCTTTAAGAGCACTTATTAATTCCTTCTGCTTCTTAGTTCTGGGAAGCAGACCCGAAGTTTTATTCGAGGCTGCTCCCTTGTAGTTGGTCTTTCGTCTAGACTTCCTTGGCTTATCAGGAAAGTCGTCCATTATACTTGGCCTTCTATACTACCTAGTAGTTGCTTTAGTTCTGCACAACCGCCTATGTAGCTCCCATCAGAGGAAAAGATCTGAGGAACAGTCTTATGACTGGCTTGCTTCATAAGGCTTAGAACCCACTTGGAACTAGGCGAATCTATATTGTACTCTACATAGGTCTGGTTACTTCCTTTAAGTAAAGCTTTGGCAGTATCACAGAAATTACATTGATTTCTAGATATAACAGTGTAGGTCAAGTCTCTACTCCCCATTCAAAACAAGCAAAACGTTTTAGTGTAAAGTTCCTAGATTCAGCGTATAGCAAAGCAACATACGCATCTTTCTCACACTCCTCTCTAGACGCAAACACAGTCTGGTTAGTTACTGAAAAACAAGGGCCGTTACCCCCAAGAGCACAAACAATTGCAAGCGCTGTAAACATTTTAGTCTCCTTTGTTATACTAGATCTACAATTTCACAACTATCACCAGAGCAAGCCAGTGTTTGACTACCTGATGTATTATCCTCATTCTCGTACTCAGATACCTTAGACCAGTCAATTCTTTCAGGCATGACCGATTGTAGCATGTCGTAGTCTGACTTACCGCACTCTTGGTAAGGAGCTTGTTTATAGATGTGGTCATCATACGGCAAAAAGGATACGCCTGACATCTCATCGAAGTTCTTGTATACGAAAGCACCTACTTCAAACCACTCATCTTTCTTGACATTGACTGTCACAGATGGTTTATGTTCGCACCAATTACGTTGGTAAGCAAGCCACATCTCTAGTTGTTCTATGGCTGTCATATCAGCTGTAACTACAGCCCCTTCAGGAGCCTTCTGTGGAAAACTAAACACAGTTGTTTGGTCAGGCTTTGTAGCGCAAGGCTCGTTAGGTATACCCTGATCTTGCATAAACTGTGTCAGAGGATCTTTGTTATCTCCACGTACAGTACGTATATAATAACGAGAGTGTCGTGCATGAATCCCACTACTGGAATCAACAAGCTGAGAAACCGTCCCACTTGGCTTAACACAAGTTACAGCAGTAGACACAGGTATTTCTAAACGTTCTGACCACTCAGCATTAGTATTAACAGCAACTTGCTTGAGATGTGCAAGTGTCTTACTTAACCCTTTGTTACTCATAGTCATCAGAGGATTGTCCATAATACCTGTCAATGAAACGCCAAGTAACCGTTCTTCCGCTGTGTTATCTGTCCACTGTTTACGCAAGTATGGAAACTTAGTGTATGTTGACTGGATCGTACCTAAGATAGTAGCTAGACGTACTTTCTCCTCTAATGTTTCAAGAGTATCTGTTGAGCGTACTACACACTCTGTTAAGTTGCAAAACTGACTTGGGCGTAAAATTATCTCAGAACATGGGTTGGTTCCAAACTCGTAGTCAGGATTACGTCGCCCATTTTTAGCTGCCTGTGCCTTAGATGCCTCACGGTTAAAGATACCTCTCTCACCACTACCACTCTCAACCAGTGCCAACCACTCACGCATGAAAGACACTGCATCAGGTTTATTAGCATAAGCCACTGAATTGTTTGCTAGTGACCGTTGACCTTCACGTACAATACCTAAATCTGGATCATCCCACCATGTACCACTCTTAGCGTGACGCATACGGTCATCACTCAGGTTGGACAGGGAAATCATAGCTGAACGGCGTACACCACCTACAACAACAACCTCACCTATCTTACACATAATGTCGTGACACTCAATAGACTCTAGTTTACGTCCTTGTGCTTCCTTAAAGGTACGGATAGTAAAGTTAAACAGATCGACTAAAGGCGCTGGACCTGAGGCACGTCCTCCAAAGGTCTTGAGTGGAGCGCCAGCTGGACGAACCTTAGATACATCCCAGGTAGGGATTTCACCACTATACAGGAGTGCAATCAATTGACGAAGAGCCTTAGCCCAACCCTCCTTACTATCTTTAACAACGATATTAGTCTCACTGTCGAACAACAACTTGGGAACCTCAGGGAGCTTACTGACGAATTGCCTCTCAACGGAGAAGCCAACCCCAGTACCACAGAGCAAGATAAACATAGCCTCATCGAAGGATTTAAGGTCATCTACGGCTAAGTAGCTACAGTTGTACATACACGTATTGTCTCGGTCAGCAGCTGCGCCAGCAGTCATAAGAGAACGCATAGAAGGCATTACCTCAAGACCTATAATAGCCTGTTCTAGTTTGTACTTAGTGTCGGAATCAACCATGTCTCGTATGATATTAGCTGAAAAACGTGCAACAGTGTCATCCCACGATTCACGCCCAGTACCTTCGTAGTACTTGGCATACCGTGACTTATGAATAAAAGATTGATAGTCTGTTGGTAGTGAGTTACTCATAGGTTATTACCTCGTTCTTTCTTATCTTCTTCTAGCCAAACCATGCGATCAATGTCGCCTCGTGTTAGTCCAATATCTTTTAACTCTGCATCTGTTAGTTTATTAAGTGTCTTGATTGCAGCCCTATGCTCTGACCACATAACACAGTATCGCATAAACCGTACAAATATATTGTTGACCCACCTAGTCTTCATCTGTTATCTCCTGATCCTTTGATTACGTTGCGGTCTTTGCGTCCAGTTAACTTGTCTATATTTAGTTGAGCAATGTCCTCAAGGGTGTAGCCAAGGTCATTAGCTGTGTTTGCTAAGTACCACAAAACATCCCCTAGTTCTTTTGCTACATCGTGTCTGTTAAAAACACCGTCCCTAATCTGCTTCTTAACCTTCTCAGCTACCTCTCCTGCTTCCCCACACAAGCCTAGTGTTGGGTACAAAATCTTGTGAGTAGAGGGGTACACGGCAAAACCTACTGCTTTTCTTTGATACTCGTTTAGGTTCTCTACAGTCTTGTCTTGCTGTTGATCCGCAAAGGCATCTATATCATCTTGGCTAATCATTATTCTAATTCCTCTGCTGTTATGTTTTTAATCTTAATGTCTTCTATGTCGTACAGTATGTTCTTAACTTGATCGGCAATAGTAGCCTGACGATCAGCTGCATCGACTTCCATGTAGAAGTAGTCAGGGTCTACTTTTACTCTAATTGATACTTCATACTCCATTATCGGAAACTCCAGTTTTACCACATTATGTGCTTTAAGTCAAGATGAAAAAAGGTGACTAGGTGTCACCTCTAAGTTTTGATTCGATCTCAGGATCCGTACTCCCGTCTAAGTGTATCAAGCGATACCCATTGAGGTTCGTACCTACCGTCGCATATGTTTCTCTTAATGAGAACCCCTTTCCACCACTCTTTGTTAGCCTGTCCTGCCCAAGCCTCTGAATCTCCTTTGAAGCATCCGACAACTGCCCCAATAGCCCCACCAGAACCAACGTCATCTTTAAAGTACATATCACGTTTATGACTGTGACCAACACTGCAAGAGCGATACCGCTTTTGTATGAGAGCGTAAGCATGGTGAACACCACTAATGGCCCTGCCAAAGTTACCAGCGCCCACATAGTGAGCATAGTCCACACCGTCGTAGTTGTAGATGGCTGGTGCTCCATCAATGTACTCGTGATATTCATCAAACCATCTTTTAGTATTGAGGTGAGAGAATGAGATCCCATACTTGTCTCCTTCTAGTCTAGGGTCATGTGAGATAGCTGTCTTTATTCTATTCTCGTGATTACCTTCAAAGCCATACCAAGTTGGACGCTTTCGTCTTTGTTTCTTAAACCGATAACGTAGAAGGTCTTGAGACTCATTGTAGGAGTCAATGTCTACTTCATAGTTTTGAGAGACAATAGACTCAGGCTTGCGAGTATCGTAGGAGTTGAGTGATTTCATGTCAGCCCCATCCCCAAGGTCAACAACATAGTCTGGCTTTAAGTCATAGATTAGACCACCTAGCCAATCAAACCTTTCATTACTAGCCGTTGAGTTTGCGTGTGCACAAGAGAATACGATAGCAGTGCGCTCTTTACTGTGATTACTTATTAACATTTGTTAGGTTCCTTGATCCAGTCCTCGGGTATAACTTTATCAGCGTATAGAAATCCATTCTTAGTACACCAGTCTGCATAAGAGCTAGTAGCTCCTTTGTAAAGTTTAGCCCTTGAATTATTAAACACAAAGCGTATATCCTTGAGAGGATACTGTGACTTTATCTCCTTATGTTTTCTTCTGTCTGTTGATACAAATCTTCCCTTTGTCTCTATTATGATACCGTTGCTTAGTACAAAGTCTGGGGTATAAGTCCTGATTTTACTATCTAGCCACTTTATCTTTTCTTCCTCATACGTAAAAGAAACACCTAAGTTTTTAAGATAATCTGCTGTTTTTTCTTCAAGACCTGATCGATAACCTGCTTGTATCCCCCTAAACCTCGTTTTGATTGCCATCAGAAGTTCTCCACTTCTTCAACCTTTAAAGGTTTCTTAACGTCAGTCAAGTAGACTGGTCCATGAGAATATATAAACTTCTTCAGACCAGGCCAACATGGTTTCTTAAACTCGCAGTATGAACACTCCATCCTTAGTTTTTTATTAGGAGATGTCTTGCTCATTGGTTCATCTTTGAACTGACGCTCTGGTGGAACTTTGTTGGCTGACATCTTCTTTATGTCTTCAATCTCTTGCGGCTTAGTCTTTAGCTCATCAGTGAAGTCATAGGTATCTAAGCAGATATGACCATTAACTTTGTCAATAACCAAGAAGGCACCGTGTGTCTTATTTGTCACAAGTGGGTCATCTTTAGCTGCGTACACATAGGAAGACAACTGAGATATGTAACCAAACGGATCTTGTTCGCGTAAGTTACCCTCTTTAAACTTCTTAAAGGAATAAGGAGAAGCAGACTTAACGTCAACAGTTATACCATCAATAACGCAGTCGCGGCTACCCTTGATACCGTGGGCAGACATTCGGTCTTGCTGACCTTCAACTTTATGACCTGCTTGCTGTGCAATACCTAAAGCAAGCTCTTCTATCATATCACCGTAGAAAAACTTGAGCAGGGCGTTTGATTGTAGTGGTTCTGCTAATTTACTTTGATTAACCTTATACCATAGCTTACGCTTACATGGAGATCCAATGGACGACATTGAAAGGTAATTACGTGCTTTTTGTGGTTCTTTAAATCTAGACATAGCCATACTTGCAATGTTATCACCGATAACTTGACTGATAGCTTTGTCCCACCCTTTGAGGCCATACAGAACTTGCTCCATGTCCTCTACTAGAGTATCAATAGTCTTTGTCATACTATTCTCCTATATCATATAAAAAAGGAGGGCTAACCGTTGGCCCTCCGCGAGGATATTTAACGCTCCTACCCGTACTGCTTGGTGCTAGAAAGGTATGTCACCTGGTGACTCTTTCGTAGGGGCTGCAGGTTCTGGAGCTACCTGAGTTTGAGTGTAGTCTTTAGGAGATAACCCAGATCCACGATCTGAATCACCCTCAAAAGATACATGATCAATAACCTGTACTCCTGCTAAACGTGATCCCTTTCCCATCTTTGTGTCGTACACGTCTACGTAAACAACTCCAATAGAACCATTACCAATTAGACCATCCTCTGGAGTCCAAGGAGATCCGTCAGGTGCATAGACTTTAGGTGGTCCTGCTGCCCATGTCCTGTCAAACTTATCCTTCCAAGGTCTCTTGAACTTAACTCGTGCACCTCTGCCCTCAAGGTCTGGTTTTTCTTGTTTACGTACACCAGCTTCCTTCATAACTTTGAGTGCGTCAGCATCCATGATGATATCAACTGTTGTTGCACCGTCTGTCTCTACATCGTATTCTCCATTATCTCTGTTACCCTCAAAGAGCTTTGCCCATTCAAGGATGCCGTGAAGTTCAATAGTTTTAGTAGCCATACTTTTCTCCTTATAGCTATTTGAATTATGTCTATAAGTTTAACACACAAACTAGTGTGTGTCAAGCCAGTTTTTACCTATATCATAAGAGCCTGGTGTGGGAATCTTAAACCCCAAGTCAACACCTGTTTCAGCCATAGTTGTAGCTACAAGTTCGCCCATAAGTTTAGCATCCTCATAACTACCCTTCACTTCAATCTGGTACTCATCGTGAATGAACCCTACCATCTTGAAGTCAATACTCTGATCTCTTGCCTTCTTGTGAAAATTGATTAGAGTATGTTTCATAAGAACAGACTCGCCAGACTGTAAGATACCCGCTAGTGTCTTGTGTTCATTGGGTACTTTGACTAGTCTACCATCGTAACCCTTAAAGAATCCTTTCTCTGCTATGTACGGTATCATTCTTCGTTTGAGTGCGGCTAGTCCATCAATACTTTGCTCAAATCTAGTACGAGCATCAGCTGCTTCCTTTTGATTTACACCAAGGATACTTGCAGTCTTTGCAACGCCAGCACCTAGCAGCCAAGCATATATAAAGGTTTTAGCCATGTCTCTAGTGCCGTTAGGTACAGCTAAAGCTTTCTTGTTCATGTTGTGTATATCGGTTTCATCCTCTTTCTTACCTTCCATGATAGCCTTAGCATACATCTCAGCATCAAAGTGACGCCAAAGATAGTCAGCAAGAACCCTAAGTTGAATACCATCTGCATCACAACCAACAAGGTAGCTGCCATCAGGAACGTCCCAACAAGTACGTAGATGGTGATCATACTTAGACTTTACTTTTTGAACTGCTGTATTTGGAGTACCGTGAAATGCTGATGGTATGTTAGCTGTGTTAGGCGCATTGTGTGCACATCTACCTGTCCATGCTCCTATGTTGTTGATGGTACCGTGGATACGCCCATCGCTACAGACTTGGTTTATCCACTCCACAAGAGAACTTCTTCTACCCTCTAGTGTTAGCCATTGAGCTAGTCCAGTTGCACCTGACGGTGCATCTGCAGGTAAAGTGTTTAGGTTGTCCTCTGACACAGTATAACCATATCTCTCTAGATTCTTCAACTTAGTGTCGTAGAACTCTTGATCCATCTTTACTATTTTCTTGCCGTATGGATCTCCTACTCTTAGTCTAAGAAACTTTAGGTGAGTTTTTGTGCGATCAAAAGGAGCCCAACCTGCATCCCAAAGAGCATCAACTCTATCCTTGGAAGCACCTGGGTTAAACGAAACGAAGTCATAACAAAGTAAGTCATCACCCAGTCTACTTGTTGCAACATACTTTTCTTTTGCTTCAAGTACCTTTGAGTAAGGCTCACCATCATTTTTCTCCTTATACTTGAGTGTGTGAACTTTTTGTAGTTTAGGTGGAAAGTCTTTTTGGAATTGATCTTCTAGTGCACTCTTCTCCTTTATGATACTGTCAAGAAGACTTTGAGCCATCTGGTAATTAAATTTAAAGCCATGAAACTTAGTACGAACTAATTCAATTTGGAGATCGTGTTCAGCTCTTAGAGATTTAGACCATTGAGGATCGTAGATAACGTCTGAGAAGTGCTTGAACAAAGCCTCAGTAGTGTCTAGGTCTCCGTACCAGTACTCAACCATTTCATTGTTAAAGTTTTCAAAGTCAGTGTAGTCTCCCTTGTGTACTCCTAGACGTAATCCCCAACTCTTGAGACTGTGTGGACCCTTACCACCTACAGGTGGTGGTATATCATAGTCAACTGTTCTAGATATTATTAGAGTATCCAGTACCTTGTGTGGGTCTAGTCTAGCGTCTAAGAACTTATTTAGAAGAGGTAAATCGTATTGTATGAAGTTGTGACCTACCATCTTGTCTAGGGATAGGTGCCATTCCGTAGCTTCTTTTCGCGCTACAGGATCTTCATGTATATTCTCAAACTTAAACACCTCTCCTGTGTCTAGCATCTTTCCACCCACTAACCAACACTTGTCGGGGTGCTCAAGAGCATTTGTTTCTATATCGCAGAAAGCTAATCGCATTATGTTCCCTATACTCCAAAGCGTTGATAGTCAATGATAAGCAGTGATAACTCATCCTCTAACCTTTCTATTCTATCAGGATCCTCTTTATTAGTCAAGGCTTGGACAAGTTCATCTTGAGTTTTCTTAATCTGAGTATCAATTTCAGACAAGTAAATCTCTAACTTATCGTCAAAGTCATATATGTCCATCTCAGAAGACCCTAGCTCAATCCAATCACTCTCTATCGTAGGAGTATCAAGTTCGAAGTCATCATCATCGTAGTCATTACACATCGAAGGCAACCTCCTCTAGTACAGTTGTTTGTGGATCGTAGTAGATAGAACCAGCGTTACCCAACTTACTGAAGGGTCTGTTTTTATCTACGATAAAGGTTGTAGTATTTCTATCGTCTTCACTATCACTCTCTACGTCACGTTCTAGTTTAAGACATATGATAGCTTCTTCCTCAAGAGAACCTGCATACTTTGTGCGCCCATCATCATTGACTTGTGAGATAAAGATTACACCTATGTCTAGCTCCTTAGCCAACTGAGCCATACGTGACCCAATAGCTGTCAGAAGAGAAGTAGCACCATCAGCGCCACCTTGAGATAAGTAGGCAAGTCGTTGTACGTGATCGATGAATACATAGTCAACACCGTACACTGTAGCAGCCATGCGAACATAGTCTAGTAGTTTCATAGGATCATCATGTGACCTTAGTTCAAAGACAACTGTACGGTCATCTGCCATTTTCTGTGCGGCAGCAATGACGGCATCCTCTGAAACGTTAGATGCTGCTGCATCCTCTTTTGTACGTACATTCTTTTTGAGACCGTAGGTAGCCATAGCCCGATAAGTAGTCGAGCGCATCTCTTCCATGTGCATTAGCCCAATCTTAACGTCAGGGTCTTGCAGAAGACCACACTCAAAGAAACGAACCATCTCTGTTTTACCACCGCCTCTGGGAGCTTTTACAAAGGTAAGACCACCTTTGACTAGACCCCTTATCTTATTGTCGAGACCGCTGTGACCTGTAGGTACATATGAATATGGGTTTTCTCTAAGGATGGTTTCTTGAATGTCGTCATCACCCATGTAAAAGTTATCTGGGCTAAACCTCTGCGGCTTACGCGCTGCCCACATAAGGGCATCACTATCACCTGCCATTAAGAACTCATTGGCATCTTTATGTTTGGACATAGCGACGTAGTAGAACTTGTCAGGAAATATCTCATATAGTTTTTCTGCTGCTGCTTTACCTGCAGTGTCTTGCTCACCAGCATACACAATTTCTTTGAATGAGTTCAAGTACTCGTAGTTCTTCTTGATAAACCTCTCTGATACAGTAGCACTAGGTAGAGACTTAACAGGGAAAGACTTGCCTAGTATTTGAAATAGGCTGGCACTGTCAAACTCACCTTCAGTTATGTAGAGTCTGTTGGAGCTACCTGAGTTAAACTCTGGCCCAAACAGATCGTCTAGACCACCGCGATCCTTCAACCAAAACTTCTTTTCATCGTAGCCGCGATACTTTACATTGTTTTTCCATTTGAAGGCATAGCGAACTGGTTTGTTGTCAGCATCTAGTTGCAGCTGAATGCCGTACATCTCACAAACGTCAGGATCAATACCTCGTATCCCTTCGTAGGTTCCTGACTTTATTTCACGTTGTATCACTGGTTTCTCTCTTTCTTCTGGTGTATAGTCTTTCAGTGGATAGTCCTGCTTAGCCCAATCGAATACCTGCATACGGCTCATGCCCTCGCCTGGATAAGATAGACCGCAGCTGTGACATAAGCCAACCTGACGATCTATTTCCCAGCTAAAAGCGTCAGAGGATCCACACGCTTCATAGGGGCAAGGTATGTTACTTTTGTTATTACTCATACATCTCTCCTTTTTTCTTTTTGGTAGTATACTCCATCTGGTAGGTCCATAGCAACTAAAATATCTTTCAACTGTTGATAACTTATTTCAAGAACTTGTGCTCTGTTTGAATCAGGCAAAAGTTGGCTCAGATACACAGCTCTTTCATCTAGTATTATTTCAACGTCCTCGAAGTGACCCTTTTCATCAAGAGTTATAATTGATGTGTAGTCATGTTCAGTTTCTATTGTAAACATTATTTGTCCTGTGTTGATGCACTACCCGATCCATTCCAAAGAACCCATCAAAGATACCCAAGATACAGGGAACAAGAGCTCCATCTCTGAGTTAATACGTTGTGCTACTTCTCGTGTCTCAGTTTGTGTGTCAGTGGTACATCTAAGGTCACACATATCAGCAAATGCATCCAGTGAACCTGACCAGTACCACTCAGTCATCATACTCTGTGGCAGTACCATACGTGCTTGCTCAGGGCATACACCCCTGTCAAGCAAGCTATTGTATAGAGTTTTACTGGCTAAACTAATGTCACCTACCTTACCGACATCTACCTCACCCTCAGACCCCTGCTTCTTATCCTCACTACGTCCACGCCATTCTATAGGCTGATAAAACTCAGGCTCACTATCCACGTAACGTCTACTGATCTCATTCCAGCGTAGAAACTTATGCTTGACTAGCTGTCGTGCTACAAAGATAGGGGCCTTCACATGAAAACTGGCGAAGCAATGACCAAACGGACTGATGTGATCATGGTCTGCTAAATAATTAATTAACTTGGCATCCTTTTCTTTTAGAGTTGGTGGACCCCAAACATCAGACGTATCTAGTTCACTTTTTTTACCAAATGAAACACGGGCAGCGTTGGCTACAGTAAGGTCTGACCCCATGTGGTCAATGTATGTTACTTCAATCTTTGCCATATGTTTTAACTCCAATACACTCTATTGTTTCTGTTGAGTCATTAACCATAACGGATGCATGTTTTAGTTCTGCCATGCAAATAGTATTATTCTCAAAGGTACCTAAGTGATGGTACCTAACACCTTGATCGGGTAAGACTTGGAACCATATTAATAAAAAGAACATTACTGATTGGCCTCCCATGCCGCTGTTGCACGTTTGAGAAAGATATCTCTGTCAAACTTGTCGTTAGTACTGGATAATATGTCAGCCATGTCCTGTAGGCCAGAAGGCCAGTCCAAGAGAGGGCTGATATTGTCAGCTATAAACTGGTAGTGTCTACGGCTCATTTTGGGTGCATTTGATGTTGTGTTAGTCATTACTAAGTGCCTCTGTTATTTTTAGAACAAGTGAATTATGGGACTCAGATAGTTCAACTAGAACGTCGTCTAACTCCTCAACTAATGTCTGCGTTTGAAGTAAAGTCACCCATAAGTATAAACTAAAGGTAATCACGGCTGCTAAAGCAAAGATTGTTATCATTGTCTTTCTTTCTGTTTTTGGTGTCCCCTACAGGACTCGAACCTGTAACCTACTGCTTAGAAGGCAGTTGCTCTATCCAGTTGAGCTAAGGAGACTGTTATAGTCTATCAATGTTATCTATGACAAACTGAAAAAGATTTGCTTTGTCATAGTAGTGGTTTAGTGACGTGTAATTGGTTTGCCGTAGCCACCGTCTACCAAAAACTTCTCAAAGTCTTCGAAGGTATAACCCTCGCTCTTTAGAAACTCTTGGTAGTAGTACAGCATTTCAACATACTCATCTTCTGTAAAGTCTTCACGTTCTTTGAAACCCATTGTACCACCTCTGTATATTAGTTTCAACTAATATCATTTTCTTTCATTTGTTCTAGTCTGTACTCAGTGAAGTACGCATCCTTATCTGTTTTAAGTACGTAGTCTCTCCAGAACTCAGGGCCTTGATCACCCCTCTTAGGGGCAAATTCAAAAATGCCTTGTACTTCGTATTTTAGTGATTGAAGCTTTGATGCTTCATCCAGAGTGCACGTAAATGATTCCGAAAGACTTTCTAGTATTTCTTTTACTGCGTTGTGAAACTGTAGGATTGTGACAAGCTCTTTCTCAGTAATTTGTGTTTTGTTTTTAAGTTTCATTATATAATTCCTAACATGATTGGGCCAAAGATTGCGGCTGAGATTGAAGCGCCCATAAGAACGCCAACTAGTACTGATTCCTTTTTACTCATTATCTGAACTCCTGCTTAAATTTGGTGTGAATAACTTCTACCGAAATCATCCTCATCTCTTAGTCTGTCTAAAGTATCTATGTCTATTTCTGATGGATCCCAAGATGTGTTCCTTCCATCTATGAACTTACCTTCAAACATACAACCTTCGTCTTGGTAATAAGCGTGGACTTTTACACCTAGACCAAATAGCTTATCCCAGATAGGTACAGGTGGACCCCATGCTGTCCAACAAGTGAAGTCAAAGTCTCCTGTTGATTCGTCTTCATACCAAGTTAAATCAGACGCAAGGTATACATCACAAACGTCCCACTTTGTACCCCATCTATCCCAACGCCAGTTGTACGCATCAGCTGCCTTAGTCAGTGGCATTGGTGTTACGGCATCACAAAACCTGGCGTCATGTCCTCTGCTTAAATTAAAATATAGCTCCTGCACCATAGCCCAAGGCCCACTAATATTAACTTGTTGATCACAGTGATTAGGCATTTGTATTATCCTTTCCTATACTTTAAGTATATACTCTATTCCTACTTTACTCATAAACATTAATAAAACTTTAAGTAAACCTAAGGTTATTTTAAGGGTATACATTTAGTTCGTCAAGTCTAAAGTAGTAAAGTAGGAGATATTGTACATATAATTTATTTATGTGTGACACTTATACCACATAGTTGAGTATTGTGTTGGCCTCATCAATACCTTGATCTGCACACACATAGCCCTCTTTGATAATAACCGTATCACCTTCCATCGTATTCTTTGAGGCCCAAACTACGGCTCGACGTAAATCCTTAGTAGTAGTGGATGCCATCATGCTGTCGTCGGACATAACTTTAGTTACATAGATAAAAGACATATTATTTCTCCAATTAGTTGTTGTATGTTATAGTAGCTTTAGTGAAGCACACTAGTGCAACAAGTAGTAACACCCAGTGTGCATAGTTGTCAATCTCAATTGAGTGCGCGATTGAAGCTAGTACAACTAGGCTTAATCCGCATAGTAAATAACAGGTTGTTGTTAGGGCAGAATACATAGCTCATTTCTCCTTTTTTATAGGGCTTCCAGACCAGCTCTTTACTGAGAACCAGTCGTACTTGTACTTGCTGTTTACGTAGTCACACACCGCCCAATACTCCGCAGATTCTCGTGACGATAAGTCCCACACCCAAATGCATGGGATATTTTCTACGTAGAAGCCTGTTACCTCTCCATCACACGCCATCATTTCTACATCGGCTGATACTAATAAATTAGTCTCTCTCATTTTTCAATCCTTATCGTTACTAGTATAGAGTCATCTTGGTGTATAACCTTTGCTTTTCCCTTTGTTTCTGTTGCTGGTTTTGCAGGGTATACACTCAAGAGGGCTGGTACCTCAATCTGAAACACACCATCTACCTTCTTACCAAACACACGCCGATCCATAACAGCTTTAGATATTGTAGGCTTAGACACACCAGTCATCTTAGATGCTTGACCTAGTGTTACTACCTTAACACCTTTACTTTTCCTTACCTTTGCAAGCAAGTTACCCCAGTCGTTGTAACCGTGCTTAGAGCGTGTTCTAGGTCCATAAAATTCTAGTACTTCTTCTAACATAGTTAATTGTTTATCTGTAAACATAGTATTATCCTTTTGTTTCGTTTGCTAAAGTTACACATGACACAACAGTATTAGTGCCACACCAATTACAATAACTGTACCCATGCAATGACACCTTGTCATCACTCCAATCAGGGCAAGTATTATTAATACAAATTCCTGGAACACCTATATCTGCAAACCCTAAAGTATCTAAGAGTTCGTCAGGTGTGAGCTCATACTGTTCAGCTAAGACTAATAGACGCTCCTTACTATCATATCTTTCCATTACCCAGACTTTTCCATTATTTCAACTCCATTACACATTCTACATGAAAGCGTGACACAACATCACCTGTGTCTAATAGCTTGTTAGCTCTGTTACCTGCTACGTATTCGCACCATGTATTCCACCAAAACTCTGTTCCTCTCTCTTGTGTCATTAGAACGTAGTCACGTATCTTCTTGTACTTAGTCTCTGTTTTGAGTTTGGCACCTATCTTCACAGCATTAGCTGACATACCAAGCCTAGTTAGGTTGTGGCTATCAATACACGCTACATCAAAGCCTAACATCTGCATCACAAAAGCAGCTTTAACCATCCCAAGGTTAGGCACTTTCATAAGCAACATGATACCCTCTGTTATTACGTCAGCATCACTTAAGCTTGTTCCATTGTCTAAGTACTTTTCAAGATACTCAAACTCCTCAAAGCCACAACACGCTCTCTCTTTGAGCTGCATAAGCTTAGGCCACAAGAAACCTATGTTAGTCTGCACATAGGCCATACCGTCAGACTTCTTGCCCCACAGATATTTACTTCTTAGGCCGTTGTCTCGAATGTCTAGACGTTGATTTTTAACAGTGCTTAGCCCTGCCTGTATGGTACACAAGGTAAACTCAATAACATCTATTAAACCTTCTGGACTTGCTGCAGCGTGTTCTGCAATTGCGATACAGTCTCTTTTATACATCTGAAATATCCTCACCCATAGCCATATTGTAAATGGTTTCACGACACTCTTTAATTGTTTTCATAAAGAAATCATAGTCATCTAAGGTGTAAGTGTCACCTGTTAGGTACTGCTCCCTAAAACGACTGTACAATTGTAATCGGTCCATCGTTTCAATAATCATTTCATTTCTGTCTAGCTTTGTCATAGTACTCACTTTCATTAATCTTTGTCTTATATTATAGTTGACTTTGCAGAATGTCTTTTAGTTCTTGAATAGTCATGCCTAGTTTTTCCGCGTACCATCTCAAAGTAATGTTTGGGGTCTGGTCGTAATACTCGGCAATGTCTTGGCGAGTAAAATACGCGGGTGATTTCCAAAAAAGTTTTGTCATGTTTAATGCTCCCTGTCACTCCTTTTCTAACCTTAATCTTTCCACCATCCTACAAGGATATGATGATTGTTTGCCGCATGGTCTAAAAGTTCTTGTGCCTCTTTTGGTGTATAACCAAATTGTGCTGCAGAAGTGCCTAGTGGTTCTCCATTTTCTACTAAACGTCTAATCTCGGCGGCGTCACGAGTGGATACATAGTCAATAAGGTCGTCCATTTATACCGACTCCTTATCATGGCTATGCAATAGGACTGTTTTGACTACGGCTCTACACCCTGTCTCATGGAATGCTTCTGAAGCAGAGCAATAAGCTTCACCTGAGCAAGTGTTGTCGGACCATACATAAGGTTCATCATCAGGCGGTAA
>VMHT01142584.1_pt1 | contig 20983 bp, 18 predicted proteins | sample 4693611 | NCBI WGS metagenome assembly VMHT01 (sample SAMN12280063, study PRJNA550983) | marine metagenome | isolation source: seawater sampled from same location over 5 years 0.02-0.2 micron viral filtrate | place: USA: collected off the coast of southern California halfway between the port... ...
AGTTGAGATGGTATCATATGATGTGTTTTCTGTAGCCAACAGCTACACAAAAACAGACTCAGATACACGCTACCCCTTCAAAGGTAACAACTCAATTATCCGGCTTAACGGTCAAACGATCAGCGCGGACATTACAATCGACAGCGATGAGAATGGTGTATCTGCTGGTCCTATTACACAGGACAATGCCACAGTCACTGTCAACGGATATTGGAGTATCGTATGACCAGCGTATTAAATGTAGATACTATTGCAGATAAGGCTGGCACTGGGCCTGTTGGGTTGACTAAGCAAGCCCCGTCAAAGCATTTTAGCAGAATTAATCTGTCTGGTACGGATAGCATAACAAAAAGTTTTAATTTATCTAGTATAGCAGACTATGGAACAGGTTCAGCAGATTTGTCTTATACAAATGCTTTTTCAGATGCTAATTATTCTCTATCGGGCAACCACAATGGCGTAAGTGGCAACAGTGCTAGTACAGTTTTTGGACACGACAATTCTGGTTTAATGACGTCAAGTCAAGTAAATGTAGTTTGTTTTAATGGTAGTGGCAGAACCGATGCAACTGAGTGTAGTTCTCAAATTTGGGGAGACCTCGCATAATGGCTAGTTTACTTAAAGTAGATGCACTAACAGGTGTAACCACCGCTGGCTCTATTAGCGTTACTGGCGAGGGCAACTCAACCACGACTAATCTTCAGCAGGGTTTGGCTAAGTCTTGGATGGATTTAAATGGTTCTGGAACTATTGCTTTACGAGATAGCAATAATATAGCCAGCGTCACGGACAATACCACAGGAGATTATACCGCCTCATACACATCAGCTATGAGTAACGCAAACTATATGGCTCAAAATTCTTGTGGTGTTACGGGCGTAATTACTGCACAAGTGCGTCAACACACTATTGCGGCTGGTTCGTATAGGCTTGAAATGAACGAATCTGGTGGGGCTGCGGCAGATAGTACATATGTACATTTAGGAATACACGGAGACCTAGCGTAATGGCAAGCGAACTTAGAGTTAACACATTAAAGGATGCCAGCGGTAATAACAGCATTGCTACCAGCTTTGTGGCGGGTGGTAGTGCGAAGGTTTGGATTAATTTGAATGGTGCTACTGCTGCCGCACGAGATTCTTTGAATGTATCTTCTATAACAGATGTTTCAGGTGGCAGGAATCAACCTAATTATACAACTTCTTTTTCAGCAGCTACATACGCTATTTGCATCTCTGGTAATGGGGGCAGTGGAAATGGTACTATTTATCAAACTTCAGACATAGCTGCCGGAAGTTTTATCATGGACTATAGATACAATAGTAGTGGCTCAACATATACCACCTATGACCCCGACACTGGGGGTTGTTCAATGTTTGGAGACCTAGCATGAGTAAAGCAGCAGAACTAGCCGCGCTGATTGGTGGGCAAAAGGCGTTAGGCCACAAAAATCTCATAAAAAATGGGGCGATGGTTGTTGCACAAAGAGCAACCTCAGCTACTGGAATTACTGGCAGTGGTCTTAATACTGTGGATAGAATGTATCCCGAAATTGGCACTGCTGGCACTTGGACACAAAGCCAATCAACAGATGTGCCAAGTGGTCAGGGATTTGTTAATTCTTTTAAAATGGATTGTACAACAGCAGACACCTCTTTAGATGCAGGCCATTTTTGTATACTTGGTTACAGGCTTGAAGGCATAGATTTACAGCGTTTAAATTATGGAACATCAGGCGCAAAAAACATGGTTTTATCTTTTTGGGTAAAAACCAGTAAAACTGGGAACTACGTTGTAAATATGCAAAACGTCGTAACAGGTGGCACATCAAGAACTTGTGGAAAAGTTTATACAGTATCTCAAGCTAACACATGGCAGAAAGTTGAATTTCCTATTGCCGCTGATACAGCAGCAGCTTTTGATAATGATACTGCTTTAACTGCTATTATTTATTGGTGGCTAGCTTCTGGAACAACCTATACTTCTGGAACACTTAGCAATACTTGGGAAAATATATCTAATGCCAACATTGCGGCTGGACTAAATGTCAACCTAGCCGATAGCACAGACAATGAATGGTACATCACAGGCATCCAGCTTGAAGAAGGAGATGTAGCCACAGATTTTGAGCATGAGGACTTTGCAACTACGCTTGAAAAGTGTCAGAGGTATTATTTTGAATCAAAAAGAGTTGGTGCTGGCGGTGTTGACTATGGACAAGTAGGTAGAATCAGCAATCAAGTACAAGGCATGTATACGCAACCTTTGCCCACACCTTTAAGAGGTTCACCAACTATAACAGCAAATCCAGCTTATAATACTGGCTCAAGTTGGAACAATAATTTATCAGGTGTTACGAATGTAACTTGGACAGGCGCACCAGCATTGTATTCGTGGCACGCAAATAAAAATAGTGTTGAATGGTATGTAGCACAAACATCCCTAGCTTCTGGTTATGTCGGAATGGTTATCCAACCTTATGCGAATACTGGGCAATCAGAAAACTATATTAGTTTTGATGCGGAGTTATAAATGAATATAACAAATGCAAAATATAGAAATGGTCCTATTATCATAGAGGGAGTTGCGCCAGAGGCGAACATAGGAGTTGACTGTTTGATTGATGGTAAACACGTTGTCGTACCTACAGACCCTGCCAACCGCCACTACGCAGAAATCTTACGTCAAATAGCGGCTGGCACTCTAACCATAGCAGATGCGGATTAATGGATGCCTTTAAGCAAGCTACAGTTCAAACCCGGAATCAATAGAGAGGGTACAAACTACTCTAATGAAGGTGGTTGGTTTAACGGCGATAAAATACGTTTTAGGTCGGGTTATCCTGAAAGTATAGGCGGCTGGCAAAGGGTTTCTAATAACCAATTCATAGGCACTGCTCGCAAAATATATGATTTTGTTACTTTAACTTCTCAGAATTTATTATTTATCGGCACTGAAAAGAAAGTATTTTTAGAAAATGCTGGAACTTTTAGTGACATTACACCTATTCGTTCTACTCTTAGTTTAGGATCAAACCCTGTTAATACTTCAGGTGGAGCCGGGAGCGGTGTTATTACGGTAACAACACAAACTGCTCATGGAGCGGCTACAGGTGATTTTGTTACATTTGCAAGTTTAACCACAACAGATGGTATAACTGCGGCTCAATTAAACATTGAACATGAAATTACTTCCATTCCCAGCACCACTACTTTTACTGTAACAACAGCGGGAGCGGCTACATCAGGCACTACAGCAGGGGGTGGTAGTTCAGGCACAGCGGCATTCCAGATATCTACTGGTCTTAACACCACGGTCCTTGGATCTGGTTGGGGCGCGGGTACATGGGGTCGCTTTACTTGGGGTTCTTCTTCCGGTTCTTTGGCTGGTCAAACTTTAAGGTTGTGGGCAGCGGACAATTTTGGGGAAGATCTAATATTTAATATTGCAGATGGTACAATTTATTACTGGGATGCAACTAATGGCACAAGCACTAGGGCTGTAGCTTTAACAAGCCTGACAGGTGCTAGTGATGTACCTGTAGTAGCTCGTAAAGTTCTAGTTTCTGATGTAGATAGACACTGTATAGCTTTTGGCGCAAACCCAATAACCGATGGTACGCAAGACCCTTTGCTTATTAGGTTTTCTAGCCAAGAATCTGTAGTGGATTGGACACCTACTGCTACAAACACAGCAGGTGATCTACGGCTTTCTAAAGGTAGTGAAATCATTACAGCTATACAGACAAGTCGTCAGATACTTGTTTGGACAGACCAGTCACTTTACTCAATGCAGTTTATTGGTGCGCCTTTTACTTTTGGTGTTTCACTTATTGGTGATAATACCCGTATAGCTGGTCCGAATACGGCTATTGCTGTAAATGATATCGTGTTCTGGATGGGTCAAGAGAACTTCTATTTATATGATGGCCGCATTCAAGCTATCCCATGCTCTGTGCGTGACTATGTGTTTAGCGACATGAATAACCAACAATCATTTAAATTTCATGTTGGTTCTATCGCTAGTCAAACTGAAGTATGGTGGTTCTATTGTTCTTCCGGATCGACAGAGATCGACCGTTATGTGGTTTACAATTATGGGCAACAAGTCTGGTATTATGGTGCATTAGTACGCACTGCTTGGAATGACCGCGCTTCTGGGCTGCGTAGTTTCCCACAAGCGACAGGTGTAGATACCTATTTGTATAACCATGAAGATGGTGACGATGATTTTAGCACAGGCAGCGCCGTAGCGATTAACGCTTTTGTCGAGTCCTCAGACTTTGATATAGGCGATGGTCAACAGTTTATGTTGGTAAACCGTATTATACCTGATTTAACCTTTGATGGTTCCAGCACAAGCAACCCTGCTGCTAAATTTACTGTAAAAAGTAGAGATTTTTCAGGGGATAGCTTTACCGAGTCAGCGTCTGGTTCTGCGATACGCACTGCTACTTCTCCTGTAGAACAATATACAGATAAAATTGATTTACGAGCTCGTGGTAGACAAATGGCTATTCGGGTAGAAAAAGATGCAGTGGGGGTAAAGTGGCGGTTAGGCGCACCAAGAATTGATGTGAGGCCGGATGGTAGGCGATGACCAAAAAAGTATTACGACCTATTCTTCCTATTGCACCCGCAGAATACGATCCGGTGTACGTGAACCAGCTTGCGCGGGCCTTGGAACAACTAATAGACGAAGTACGGTCCGCGGACATTAATTTTCAGGGCATACCCGGAAGCGGGGCTGCTAACGCTTTGGAGATAGGTGATTTTTTTATAGGTGAGGCCGGTTTTATACAGATTATAGAACAAAACGAGGTGCATTCGGGTAGCGTAGCGGGGACCACGGCCCTCGGAACAGTCACAGTAGCTGTTGCATAGTATAGACGTAAGTTTAAAAAAAGGGTAAACTCCAACAGACCTTATATAATGGGATTGTATAAATGGCACAGACAGCAGAAAAAGTTCTAGAGTTTCCAGCAGGTGGCATTGCCGACTTCTACATGGAAGATGACGAAATTGAGGCTCTGGGTCGGTTAGAGGCTGAAGAGGCTTATGGTACGTCGGGCATTGCTACTTTCCCGGATCTTGCAGAGCGTATGGCCTCGTATGGTCGCCACGGGGACGACACAGTAGCCCACGTTGAAACAGGCGAGCTTGTTATTCCAAAGGCTTTGATTGAGGACAATCCGCGTCTTCGTGCATCTATATTTAGTCATTTAGAAGAGTTGGGTGTAGAAGACCCAGAGCGTTATGTTGTTGGTTCTGGGTCAAATTCTATTAACCCAGACACGGGCCTGCCTGAGTTTTTCTTTAGAAAAATAGCTCGTGCTGTAAAAAAGACTGTTAGAAAAGTTTCTAGGGCTGTCAAAAAGGTCGCTAAGTCCGTTGTTAAGGTTGTTAAAAAAGCTGCTCCGATCATCATACCTATCGCTTTAAACGTTCTTTTCCCCGGTATGGGGGCTATTTATCAGGGTGCACTTGGTGCGGGTATTGGCACCTTGGTGCAGGGTGGTAGTCTTAAAGATGCTTTCAAATCTGCTTTGATTGGTGGCGCTATCGGTGGCGCAGTATCTGGTGTGCAAGGCGCAATGGGGGCAAAGGCTGCCGGTAAAACCATGACTCAAGGTGCTATAGATAATATTAAGGGCGCAGCTAGATTATCCAACTTGACCACTGCGGGTAAACAGCTTGTTACAGGACAGTTTGGTCAGTCTGGTTATGATTCTATTATGGACGCGCAGAATATCGCGGACCTCGGAACTGTTCCGGTAAGAGAAACCGCGGCTAGTACGTTTGATGCAGCCAAAAGTGGCGCGGGTCTTGAACTAACAGGTGACCCGTATACTGATGCAATTATTAAAGGGGCTAACAGGCCCGGATTACCGCCATTAGAAACCACGGCGTCAAGCGGTAAATTTGCTACAGATGGAACATTTACAGGGGCAGATGCTGCTTTAGCGGATACGACAGGAGCTCAATTAAGTGAGGTAGTGACCCCTTATGAACAGCCTAGCTTTTTTGAAAGTATTAAACAGGGTGAATTTAAAGAAGCTTTCTTACCTTCGGGTCCTACTCCAGAGCAGGTGCTGTTGCAAAAACAATCCGCATATAACGAAATGTATAATTCTGTTAAAGCTCTTCCGGGGGCCACTGAGGCGCAAGCTTCTGCGGCAGGTTTAGAAGCCATGAAAGGCGTTACCGCCGCCAGTATGGGTCCGGGAATGGCGGGATATCTTCCACTAGCCGGAGCCGGTATAGCCGGAGCCACGGCGTTAGGTGCTTTTAAGGCCCCCGAAGAACCACCTCAAGAAGAAATGCAGACAGGGGCTGACCTGATCGCACTAAATCCGGGCGATTACCGTCTGCCTGAAGAAACACCACAATATGCTCAAGGTCCTACTACAGTAGGCACCAACTACGGCATTGATCCGCGGACCGGACGCCCTATTGTAAATCCATTCCGTAGACCCTCTTACGGACTTCCTGTTCTTGCAGCCGAAGGCGGAGAGATTTTCCCACGGCGTGTAGGCGGCATCATGCCTGATGAGGGTGTGCCCGGAAAAGACAGTGTCCGTGCTATGCTAATGCCGGGTGAGTTTGTAATGACTACCGACGCCGTCAGAGGTCTTGGTAATGGCAATAACGATCAGGGCATCCGTAACATGTACGACATGATGCGCGGTCTTGAGGCCAAGGGAAGGGCAATGGCATAATGTCTACAGAAACCCAAATTCAAATTGTCCGTGAAGATCCGGCCATTGAAGCCTATAAGCTGGGGCTTTTAAGCTCTGCCAAAAGTCTTGCCGACAAGCCCATAACTCTGCCGACACAACAAATAGCATCTATGAGCGGGCTACAAAGCAGGGCAATCACTGATGCAAGTCCTGCCACGGGTGGTATTGGCGGCTATCAGCCGTATTTACAAGAGGCGGGGTACACCACAGGTGATGCGTACCAGCCTATCATGGATGCCACGCAAGGTATTACGGGCACACAAATAGCGCAGTACATGAACCCTTATCAGTCCGCTATTCAAGCTGAGATCAACAGGGCTTATGACATACAAGACGCACAAGCTGGGCTGCAAGCTGTTGGGCAGCCGGGTGGACCGTCCGCGTTCGGCGGATCACGGGCCGCGATACAGCAGGCAGAGATAGGGCGCAACCGTGCGTCAGCCTTGGCACAAGCTCAAGCACAGAACTTTATGCAGGCACAGCAGGCAGCGACCGGGCAACTAGACCGAGGTATAGCAGCGGGTGACGCGCTTGGAACTCTTGGATTGCGTCAGGCTAGCATGGGTGAGCTTGCCCAAAAGCAGGCTCTTATGGACATTGAGACGCAGTTTAATCTTGGTAAGCAGCAGCAGGGTCAGCAGCAGGCCGAGATTGAAGCCAAGCGTCAGAGCGATTTGGCTCAGTTGTATGAGCCGTATCAGCGGTACGGCTTCTTGTCCGACATTTATAAGGGTGCCCCGACCACGCAACAGAGCTTGACCTCGGCTACCGCACCTAACGTATCACCGGCTCAACAGTATCTTGGTTTAGGTATTGCGGGCTTATCAGCCGCAGCAGGCGCATCGAAAGCAGGGTTATTCGGATGAACAGAAGCGTATTAGCAAGACAAATGTTTGCCAGAGGCGGCGCAGCTTTTCCTGATCTGAGCGGAGACGGCAAGATTACCCGTAAGGATATCCTGATGGGGCGTGGTGTTCCTATGCAGATGGGCGGCGATCCGCAGATGGCTCAACTCCAAGCGCAAGCTGATGCGATGGGTATTTCTGTGCAAGAATTGCTTTCGATGATGGAACAGCAACGTCAAAGGGAAAACATAGACGCTTTACAGGCACTTAGGGGTAGAGCACAAGCGCAGGCGATGGGTGCCGATCAATACGGGTTTCAAGGTTCCGCAGAATTCCCCGGCGCTACCACTCAAGCGCAAGCTGATGCCATGAGGGCAAATCCGGATATGGCGAGCAACATAGATGAAGAGGGTGAACTGTATTACAATTCTCAAAGCGCGGCTAATAAAGCAAGGTTTCTTAGCGAAAATGAAGGAATGACCTCTCAGGATTATGAAAGAATATTTAACTATAACAGAGGCGGGCCCGTAGGCATGGCAATGGGCGGTGACCCAGCTATGGCGCAGGGTGTTGGCGGCATGATGCCACCAGATATGCCACCACCACCTGCTATGCCTGAAGGTCAAGGTATGGCGGAACAGGTTATGGACCCACAAGTTTTAGAAGGTTTGTTAGGTCAAGCCCAGCAAAACATGGACAATCTGGATGATGCGGAAGACTACGAGACCGTAATAAACACCATACGAGGTGAAGAGGCTCCGATTGAAGCGCGGTATGAAGAGCTTGCTGGTATCGTCGGTGAGGAAGACGCGGCTCAAACGTCAGAGTCTGTACTGACTTTGGTACAGCCCGCTATTATGATGGGTGGCGTAGATGAGGGTATTGGCGGCTTGGCTCAAGCTGAGATGACAGAGCCCGTTGAAGGCGCTATGGCGCAAGGCATTATGTCCACGGTGGCTCCACCGCCGCCCGCGGCCCCTATGCCTCCCGGTGGTATGGGGGGACCACCACCCGTAAATTTTAACCAAGGCGGGCTGGTCCGCCGAGGCGACAACCAGCCGGTTCAGATGATGGAAAACGGAGGTGAGCCCGGTAAGTTTTTGCCTTATCTTTTAGGCGACCGAAGGTTTACTGCGGGATCTAACACGCCTACTTTAGACTCCATGATGTTGCAAAATATAGCAAAGTCACAAAACCAATCTGCGGCTAGGCAGGCTTTAAGCCCTGCTGCGGCGGCTAAACTGCCAACACCTGAACTATCTTATGACGAGCGTGTTCTAGCCGCTGCTAAAGGCGCAGAAGCTCGTTACGCGGCAGCCGGTTTAGGCACGGCTGCGGAGCGGGCCGCGGAACTTGAAGAACAAAAGAACTTAACTCAGGCACAGATGTTGTTTGATATTGCAGGAACTGCTCTTGCCTTTGCGGGGCCTATGCAAGGCGAAACCGGCAGGATGAGTCCTGCCGAGCGTTTAGCTATGGCGGCTACGCAAACAAAGCTACTGCCGACTATTGGCGCACGGGCTCAACAGCAGCTTGAAGCAAAGAAGGCTGCGGGCAAAGAAGAGCGGGCACTCAAGTTAGCCGCAGTGCAACGTGGTGAAACACAGGTTGATGCTGAGATTGGTCGTGAAGAGGCTCGTAAGCTTCAAGAACTAAAAAACAAAACTACAGAGGTTAAGGCAACAAAGCCTTTTGTTACTACAAAACCTGTAGTTATTGGCGATGATTCCTATCCAAAAGGCACACTTTTAAACTTACGCCCTGCACAAGTTTCAAAGGTAGATGCTGACGCCTTAACGCCATACAAAGCTGAAACTGGCGAGGCTGGCGCTAAAAAATCTTACACTGTGACTAAACCCATAAAGGTTGATGGTATGTCACTAAAAAAAGGGGATGTGATTAATGTTAGCTCTGTAGAGGCCAACGATATTAAAGGCTTCAAAACCTCGGTCATTCCTTACGAAGCTCCTAAAAAACAGGGTGATGTAAACGTGCTTTTCCCGGACAACACACAACAAGTTTTAAGTCCGGGAACCAAAGAGTATGACAATGCTATTAAGCCTAAAGCTGAAGGCGGAAAAGGCGGCCTGTTATCTGGTACAGCTAAAGTTCCAGACACAGACACAATTAACTTACGTATGCCAAACGGAGACATAAAGGCTTTTGAAAAGAACAGCCCTGAGTTTAAAAAGGCAATTAAAAACAACGCTGTACTGTCTGGCACGGTATCAGAAAAAGACCGTGGCCTTGTTAACATGATAGACCCGAAGTCAGGGGATCGTCAGTCAGTTGTAGAGTTTAGCGACGATTATTACAGCCTTGCAAAACAAGGGTTTGCCATAGGAAGCACTGTAGATGATCCGAAAGCCGCAACCACTAAACCAGTTACCGCTGCTACAGATATAACTTTCCGCGGGGAAACAATAAAAGCAGGAACTCCTTTCTACCCAACAGATGATGAAATTGACAATATTAAAGAAACTTTTGGTGGTGGGGCTATCGTTCCATACGAAAAACCGGACTCTCCACCAGACATGTTTGGTAAAGGAGACGCGGGCAAGGCTCTTAGGTACTTCTCTGTAGAAACTAACGATGCCGGTACGAAAATGACCGACCTTTATGCGGCAGGTGCGGACGATCCTGTCATGGAAAGTCAGATCAGCATTTATACCGCGCCGTCTATCGACAAGAGTGGGTTACTTCAAAAGCGTCAACTTCCTGACTTTATGAAAGCGGCTATTAAAAAACGTGTTCTTAATGGGGGTAATTCACCTGTTCCGTTAAACACTCTTGGCTTGACCGTACCAGAACTGCAAATGATAGCACCGGATCAGGATGTTCCATTACTCAACCCAGACAACACCGTCAATATAGATCGTGCTACCGCTGATCCTACATTTATCATAACAGGTTTGGATTACACTCAATCTCAAGGTTTTGTGTCCAGTGTAAACAGATTTTTCAATGGAGTCGCAGGACAACTGGCTGAAATTGGTTTAGGAACGGGATATGCTGGTAAGCAAGCAAAAATAACAAATGCAGCGGACAAACAGTTGGATGCTTTAGCTCGTAAGACAATTAATGTAGCACGAGCGGGTGTAGACGGCCGAGTTTTTGCTCTTGATTTGCAACTGTTGGAACAAGAAGTAAAAGGTTTCCAGCCCGGAGGAGTTAAGTCTGATGTCTCCGCTCTCCAACAACTTAGAACAGTTCGTACAGCTTTAGCTTCGGATTACGCTCGTGCTAAATCTATTGTAGATGCAAATGCAGAAAACCCTGCGGCATTTACAGACAGAGTTTCTGATGCAAGGCTTGCAATGAGGGACACTGAAAAGTTGATAGCAGAATACACCGCAGCCATACTTGCATATGAAGCTAACCTGACACCGGGCGGTGCCGCGGCTAATGTGTCCGGTGGTAGTGCAACGGCTGGATCAAGAAGGGTGAACTAATGAACCTAGAGATCAACAAACTTGATTTGCTGCCGGAAGAGATAGACGATTTCCGGTTACAGTTTGGTCAAAGAGCACCAGAGGCTCTGGCTCGTGACGTAGTAACTACGCTGGCGGACCAAGACTATGCACCTCAAATACAAAACGATCCTAACTTTTTTAGTTACGAAAAGCTGCAAGATGGCACGGCGACTTTTTACGACTTTTTAAGTCCTAATTACACTGTGACTATGGATGGTGAAGAGCGCCCTATACGTGATCTTAATCCCGTTCAGCGCAGTGTCTTCTTCAAAGACCCCGACTCAATAAGTGCTCTTCTAACAACTGCTGAAAAAGGCTCTTTGTCCCGTGCTTTCTTTGGAGAGTTGTTTAAGACAGCCCCTAGTGTAACAGCGGGTACAAAAGCGGCACAGTTGACCGCCGCTCAAACTTTTAAAACTCCGCCTAAGTCGAGGCTTGGGTTCCTAGCAAAAGCCGCCCCCGTAGCCGCCTCTTTTATAGGAGGTAGCTTGCTTCTTTATGAAGGTGCTGACGCCTTAGAAGAAATGGCAATGGGTCCGGACAGACCCATTTTACCCGGTCAGAAACAAGCCGTAGAAGCCATGCGAACCCTTGGCGGTGCCACTGCCGGTATACAGTTTCCATTTTTGTTTAAAGAAGCAGGGAACAGGGCCGCTCGTGACATTATTGCAAATTTAGCCGAGGATGCGCCTGCTCCTGTAGCTACTAGATTTACCGCTACATTAGAGGACATGCTTGAAAGCATGGGGCGCACGGCCCGCGGAACTAAAGGAGGCGCGGCTTTAACGGTGGGCGTAGAAAGCGCGGCGGGTGCGGGGTCGGCAGGTGGTGCCTATGTTGCAGAAGGCATGGACCCCGGAGGCACAAGTCTGCGTTTAACATCAGAATTTTTAGGCGGCAATCTTTTTGGTCTAGCTTTTGCCAAGCTACTGCCAAAGGCTTACTCAAAAATGAGCGACACGGATGCTGGGGACGAGGCTAGTAACTTTTTAACTAAAATGTCTGAAGGCAAAAAGAAAAAGCTGTTTGCTAGAATTGATGAGTTGTACACAAAGTATGACGGAGATTATGAACGTATGATGGCGGACCTCAATAGCGAGGATACCAACAAAATACTACAAGAAGTTTTCCCCGGTGTAGACTTCACTGCCGCACAACGTCTTGAAGACAACACAGGCATCATTATGGGTTTAGAAGCTGAAATGGCTAATAAAAACCCGGACCTATTAGCTGCTAGAAAAAAAGCAGAACGCGACGCTAAAAGTTTTTTTGATAAGTTTATTTACGGATTGGTAGAAGAGAACACGCCTGAGTCACTGCGAACCGCGGCTGTTCTTAGAAAAAGCCTGATGTCGGACATGATGTCTCGTCGTCTCGTAAATGCTGTGGACGCCAGAATATCTGCTCGTAACCGTGTTTTAACGGGCGACGAAAGGTCTGGGACCCCTAGAGCTCGTTCCTCCTTTTCCATTGATTTAGCTAATTTATTAGACGCTCAAATAGGTTTTGCTAGAAAAAGAGAAAAAGAACTCTGGTCAAAGACTGGTGGCGTTAATGTATTTACACCTGCCGAGGTGATAGATGGCGGCGTAATGCCCTCTTTTATAACTAAATATGATAAAATGCTTGCAGAATTAACAGGAACTGACACTAGCGGTTATCGGGGAGAGTTTATTAAGGCCACACAAGGTTTGTATGATTTTGTTCAAGACTCTAAACGTCGTTTAGGTTTGGACATAAAGGAAAGAATTGCAGAACAAAACGCTATAATTCAAAGAGTTGATGCATTAGATACCGACCCTATCGAATTGATGCGGACTAAGTTTGAAATACCTTTACGCGGAGAACCTATAAACAAACAAATTGACCGAATGGAAGATCTTATCTTCAGTATTGAAAAAGGAAAATTTAAAGGTATTGGAGAAGAAATACAAAGTTTAGACCCTAACACGGGAGAGATGACAACTGGACAATATTCTCTTGATTTAAAAGGTGATTCACAAAAAAACTTTTTAGACGTAGCTAAAGCCAAACTTGAGTTATTGAAGTTAAATAGACTAAAAAATGATCCTAATAGGGTTTCTCCTGTAACCGCAGAAGAAATGTTTTCTGTTCGTTCAGAAGTTTTAAACGACGCAGCAGGGGTTGGTAGTGGTGCTGTTCTTCGTAGAGGGACGGCGAACCAAGCCCGTAAATTAGGGGAGATAGCCGAGGCCCTCCTTGATGACTTGAACCGTATGCCTGACGGAGAATTAGACGCTTTTGATGTTGCAAGAGCTTTTTCAGCGGCTTTAAATGATGTGTTTACGCGGTCAATAGTGGGCAAAGGACGTGCTAAAGACGCTATGCGCGGTAACCGCATACCTCCGGAGCTATTAGTTAATTCTTTTGTTAGAAATAGCCCCGATGTAACAGAGTTAAGAGTTCAACAACTGCAAGGCGTTGCTAAATTTGCTGAAGAGCAAGGCTTTGAAGGCGCGGAGGGCGTGTTTACTTCGGTCAATAATATTATGGAAGGGGCAATTAGATCCTTACGCTTACAAGCCATGAACCCTGACGGTTCTATAAACGCTGGTGCGTTGGATAGATTTAAAAGAGATAACGCAGAACTGATGGAGTTGTTTCCTAACTTAAAATCAGATCTTGAAACAGCGGTTAAAGCACAACGCACCGTTGAAACATTTTCAAAAAGGTCTGACGCATCTAAAAAAGTAGCCGATAGTCAAGCCTATCTTGCTACACTGATTGGTAATTCTTCTCCGCATTTAGCCTTAACAGAGGCTTTAAGCTTTACTCCTAAGAATGCCACACAAGCTGATCCAATAGGCGGTCTACGTCGTTTGTTTCGTTTAACCAGCGTTAAATTTAAAGGACCTGATGGGAAATTTTTGCCCGCAGCAGAACAAGACGCTATGCGCGGAAAGATTAATGAGGGTTACTTTAACACAATATTACAACACGCTATGATGGAGGCTGGTGGAGAGGGTAAGACCTTTGACCATGTAACTTTTCATAGGACACTTTTTGCACCACTGCCCGGACAAGGCGCAGGTAAACGCTCTTTGGTAGATTTAGCAGAGAGCTACGGCATTATGGATGAAAACCAAATACGCCGTATACGGACTATATCTAATCAGATGGTTCGATTATCTGTCGCAGATGCCGCGGGAAAGTTAGCTGACCCCGATCTGATCAAACAAGCAGGTCCCTTGTTTGATTTCTACGTTGGCATGGTTGGTTTAGCTGGCGGTACAAAAGCTTATCAGGCTTTAACTGGGGGCACTGGGGGCACCGCATCAATTAGTGCGGCAGGATATACTAAAGGAATTGCGTTAGATTTCTTTAAAAACATACCAGCTTCTAAAAGAATGGAAGCTATACAAATGATTTTTACAGACCCTGAAATGGCTGCCACTCTTATTCGCAACCCAAAAAATCAGAAAGAAGGCGTAGCGCAGGCCAACCGCATTGTTAAGTTACTTACAGATAAAGGATTCGCTACGGCTGGAGAAATGTCTCCGTTTGTTATTAGAGAAGCTGGAGAAGACGAAGATGTCGGGACAGGTCGCACGACGCCAATTCCTACACCACGAGGCATGTCTGTAAGCTCTGTCGCACCAACAGCTATGCCCGCACCACCACCAGTTCCGGCGCAAAGAGTGGAACCTCCCACCACCACTCTTGCGTCGGCAGCGCCACCAGTTCAGGCAGCACCGCCCGCGGCCAGCGGACGAGTAGATCCGGAGAGGTACAAAGCTCTATTCCCTAACGACGGTATAGCGAGTTTATTTGGATGATCAACGACGTACTACAACTGATGCTCAAGTCCGACATGCACCGCGACTGGTATGTGTCTGATCTTGAACGACTTGTTCTCCCTGCTATCGAAGCAAAAAAGATGACTGTCGTGTACGAGAACAAAATTACATCCAAGACGGCTATCTATCCACGGCCCACGGGCCTGTTTACACATGCCTTTTTGACAGAAGAAGCGGCAGACGGATACGAGGATGGGACAAGAAAGTTACAGCCCGAAGACTGGTTTACGCCGCATACGGATGGTAAACTTTATGTTATAGATTTCATTGCGCCGTATAATAACGCTCTGAAGATAGGCCGGTTTGTTCAACAGGAGCTAACCAGCCGCTACATCGAAGTGTACCCGCATGACGGGGCGACGTTTTTGAGGCAGATGAACGGCAAGAAAAAAGGGTACGCTACCGGCGTACAAGAAGACATCGTAGGACGGAGACATAGCTGTGTATAAAAAGCGTTGGTTTGACGGCCTCAATGACATTTATGAGGGCAAAGACGAGTTTGAGATTAAATTTGGCTGCTTTGGTGGTGACGGCGGTGGCGGTAGTAGTAGCGGTCCCCCGGCTCAAGACCCTAATGATAGGCAAAACTCTCCTTCACCCACTACGGGCTTTCGCGGTGGGCAGAGCGCGGCCTCTCCTTCTAACCAAGGTTACAGCGGTCCAACCGGCGTTGGTATAGGGCCTAGTTCCGCCGGAACCCCTTCTGGTAATCAAACCGCGGGAATGACCTCGGATCAAGCTCAAGCTAATGAAAACATTTCTAACAACATTGCCGCAGCAATTTCGGCGAACCAAGCGATAAATAACCCTCTTGGTCTATCACACGACATGTTTGATGTCACACCTTCCGCGCCTGTTTCTCAAAACGTAAATACTGTTACTAATGCACCGTCTGTCACGGATTTATCGGGGCGGTCCGCTTATAGCAGTAACATTGGTGTAAACGCCCCAACAGACGTAAACACCGGCACCCCAACAAGCACTCAAGACGTTATGGCGCAAGCTACAGATGTTAATAGAGGGATTCCGGGTATATCAATTGGTCCGGGCACTCTTACAGGAAATATTGATCCTGCTGAACAATCCGTATCGCTTGGATACAGCATTCCGTTTGCTAGAGGCGGAGCAGTAAACCAAGGCATTGGAAGCGTATTCCCTTATCCAAGGCGGCGCTAAACCAGCCACGCCCTAACCTCTTCTCCAAGCACCTTACCGGCAAGGTCAATCTTGCCGCGCAATGCTTTCAAGATCTTTTCATCAATCGTCTTTGGAGAGACTAGGTCAATATATGTGACCTTCTGGTCCTGACCGATGCGATGCGCCCTGTCCTCAGACTGCAACCTGATCTCCAGATCGTAGCTGTTACTAAAGTATATAACAGTATTAGCCGCAGTCAGCGTGATACCGTAGCCGCCCGTGCGGGGCTGCCCCACAAAGAACCGCAACGGGCTGTCCTTATCTTGGAACGTATCTACAATATCCTGCCGCTCATCTTGAGCCGTCTCTCCGTAATAGGTTGCGACCGCTTCGGGCCCAAAGCGGTCGCGCAGGGCATAAGCTATCTGTTGGATGTCGTGTGTATACGTCGCCCAAATGATCGCTTTTCCCTGTAACTCTTCAGCTACATCAATTAATTCTTTGTATCTGTTACTAGCCAGCGTGACTAACTCGCCCTCGTCTGACTGCAAGTGTCCGCAGCATATCTGCTGTAGCCTCATAATCTGTGTCAAAACACTAGATGTAGTGGCAAGCTCGCCGTTATTCAGTTTGGCAAGCGCCAGTTTCTTCATCTGAATGTATGCTTTTTCCTGTTCTGTAGTCAGCGGTACGTCGCGGCGTACATACATTTTGTCCGGCAGATCAAGGCAATGCTCTTTCAAAACCCTGTTACTGAAACTATCCAGCTTCAGATTAAGTTCGTCCAGCCGCCGGTAGCCTGATATCTCTTGAAAGCTTCTGGCTCCCATCGTGCGCTTTTGTACAATAGCGTAGCGGTTCTGGAAGGAATAGTAACTGTTGAAGCCAAGCGCATCAAAAGACAGGAACGAACACTGACTGAACAAATCCATAGGTGACTTAGTAACAGGAGAGCCGGTCAGGATACGTTTGTACTTAGCGTCCTTTGCCAACATCATCACGTTTTTGGTGCGCGTAGCCTTACGGTTCTTGATCGTCGTGCTCTCGTCAACTACCACCATATTAGCGGGGTTCTTAGCCAAGAAGGCATACGCGGCCTTCGTACCACGCGGCGTGGACAACGCCTCGACGTTCATTACAAATATCTTCAGCCCGTCAAACGGCTGATACACGATCTCCTTCATTTCCTCTTGGAACTTTTTAGAAGTAGACGGCGTCCAGCGCACAACAAGCCGTTCAATACGATCTGGCAGGTGTGTGGGTATCTCACCTTTTACCCAGTTGTCATACACGCCCTTTGGTGCAATGATAAGGACCGCTCCAAGCTCTTTGGCTTCATACAACATACCCATTGTATCAATAGCCACCTTGGACTTGCCTGTTCCCATCTCCATGAACAGCGCATAGAACTCCGCGGACCACGAGTCTTCAAGCGCCTTGCGCTGGTGGTCAAACGGCTCAGTCTTAAATTTGTATTTTCCCATAATTTTCTCCCTTGACATTGAGAGTATATAAGCATATATAGGTATTTGTCAAGGCCCTAACGGTGCCTTTAACAACGAACGGAGAACCACGATATGAGTGATATCTTTGATCAGATGGAAGAAGACTTTGAAGCAAGTCTTACCACTGGTGTAGAAAAGCTAGACCAAGATGGTCTAAAGACAGTGGCCGAACTGGCCCGCAAAATCCGTGATGAAGAAGAGTATATAGCGTGTCTTGAGAACGATCTCAAGAAGGCTAAAAAAGGTTTGCAAAAGCTCACGGATGAAGACTTACCGACTATGCTTCAAGAGATAGGTTTGTCTTCAATGAAATTAGATGACGGCTCAGAAGTTGTTGTCAAACCCACTTACGGTGCATCAATCACCAAAGGTGAACACGGCACGGTAGATAATCGGCCCGCCGCTTATCAATGGTTACGGGAGAACGGGTATGACGACATCATTAAAAATACCGTTGCGTGTACGTTTGGCCGAGGGGAGGACGAACAAGCGTCAGCCTTCAAAGCCTTTGCGGAAAAAGAGGGCTACATTGCGGAGCAAGACACGGGTATCCATCACTCGACGCTTCGTGCCTTTGTCAAGGAACGTGTTGAGAATGGTGACGACTTCCCAATGGAGTTATTCGGAGCCTATGTCGGACAACGAGCAGTTATTAAGAGAGGTAAATAAAATGGCTGACAAAAAGAATGAAGTAGCTGAAAAGAAATCAGCAGAAATAATCGCATTTGATCCAACTATGTTTGAAGAAGATGCCGGTATGGGTATGGAGAACATGGGGCAAGAAGATCTTGCGCTACCGTTCCTCAAAATCCTGTCTGGACTTGATCCTCTTCTGGATACACATGAGACAGCCCGCAAGGGTGACATATACAATACCGTCTCAGGAGCCGTTTACAGCGGCAAGGAGGGCCTCAAGGTCATTCCGTGTGCATATCAGCGTCGGTTCATCCAATGGGCTCCTAGAGGCACTGGAACGGGCGGCCCGACAGCTATCTATGCTCCGGGCGAGTCGATCCCAAAGACTGAGCGTTCCGCTGAAGATAACAAAGAGTATGTGCAGGACGGATCAGGTGAGTACATCGAAGAAACTCACCAGCACTTTGTGATCGTTACCCATGAGGATGGATCATCCGAAACAGCGTTGATTGCGATGAAGTCTACGCAGTTAAAGAAAAGCCGTAAGTGGAACAGCATGATCTCTTCACGGGTCATGCAGGGCAAGAACGGCCCGTTCACACCACCACGGTTCAGCCATGTCTACAACATCAAGACTGTGTCAGAGGAAAACAGCAAAGGAAGCTGGCACGGTTGGGAAATGAGCCTTGAAGGGCCGGTGCAAGATGCCGGTGTATACGGACAGGCCAAGACGTTTGCCCAGAGCGTTACAACAGGCGAAGTGGTTGTAAAGCATCAGGACGACGCGGCAGCAACATCGTCAAACGACGACTCTGACGTACCGTTCTAAACAGTTGGGGTGGTGAGACGGGGGAGGCTCCTGTCGTCTTGCCGCCCCATCCTTTTTGGGGGCAACTATGTCTGTAGAAAAGTTTCAACACATATTCCGCGGCCTTGATGCGGCGTATGGCACCTATAAGGTGGAGAAAACCCAAGCGAATGGGAAGAACTCCGGTAGGGCTGCCATCTTACGCGAACCACGGACCACGGAACTATGGGAGGGCCACCTTTCGGGAAAAGGCGCGGCCATTGGTATTATTCCAATTAACGAGCAAGACCAGTGCGTCTGGGGCTGTATCGACGTTGATCAGTACCCGTTAGACCACAAGCTGCTCATACAAAAGATTAGGAAGCTCAAGCTTCCATTAGTGGTGACCCGCTCAAAGTCTGGCGGAGCGCACTGCTTTTTGTTCACTACAGAGTGGATAGACGCCAAGGATATGCAGTCTACGCTGCAACAGCTATCGGCGGCGCTAGGTTACGGCGGCAGCGAGATCTTTCCAAAGCAAGTCAAGCTGCACTTAGACCGCGGCGATGTAGGTAATTTTCTAAACCTACCCTACTTTGATGCCGAAGACGGCCTGCGCTACGGCTTTGATGACAAGGGCGTCAGTATCACGCTGGAAGACTTTATAGCTCAGTACGAGAAGTATAAGCAGACGCCCGAAGAGGTGATGAAGCTACAACTGTCTGACAGTGACAAAAGCGCAATCGTCATGCGCGACGGACCGCCTTGTCTACAGCATCTGTGCAAAGAGCTAATCAGCGAGGGCGGGCGTAACAACGGTCTGTTCAATATAGGTGTGTATCTGCGTAAGGCGTTCCCCGACTCTTGGGAGACAGAGATACTAAAGTACAACAACGAGTTCCTGTCGCCGCCCCTGCCGCTCAACGAGATCAACATCATAGCCAAGCAGCTTGATAAGAAGGAGTATGCATACAGATGTAGCGACGCTCCTATCGTCTCGCACTGTAACAAAGAACTCTGCATGACCAGAAAGCACGGCATAGGTGCCGCGGCTCAAGGGGCTATTGTTGCAAACCTCAGAAAGTACAACTCCGACCCGCCGGTCTGGTTCATGGATGTAAACAGCGAGCCGCTTGAGCTAGACACAGAGGCCCTGTTGTCCCAGCCCGCGTTTCAAAAAGCCTGCATGGAGCAACTCAGCTTCATGCCGCGCACTGTTAGCAAGGTAATTTGGGAGAGCCGTATATCTACGATGATGACAGAGATGCGGGACAACGAGTCCGCCATAATGGAGGTGTCAGAGGATGCCAGTACGAGCGGGCAGTTCTATGATTACCTAGAAGAGTTCTGCCGTCATCTTCAACAGGCAAAGGACAAAGAAGAAATACTGCTTCGTAAGCCGTGGACCGACGAAGAGTCCGGCATAACCTATTTCCGGCTGCGGGACTTTGAGAGTTTCTTAAAGAAGAACAAGTTTTTTGAGTACAAGTCTCACCGCATAGCTCAACGGCTGCGGGATATAAACGGGGATAGCACAACTATTAGAATTAAAGGACGGGTAGTTCGCGTTTGGTCCGTACCAGCCTTTGATAACGCAGATGTAGACATTACTTTGAAAGATTTTGATACAACGGAGGTGCCGTTCTAATGCTGTTAGCCGATGGATTTGAAAAAGCCTTTATGGGTATAGCCCACCGCGCCGGTCAGGAAGATGTCGTAGCCTACGACTTTGACAAATGCGTTGGTGTGCTTATAGACCGCGACAACATGGAGCCCGATGAGGCCCATGAGTTTATGTGGTTCAACGTGGTGGGGGCCTATGTCGGAGACAAAACCCCTGTTTTTATCAAGCATATGTCAAACATAGAAGAGTTGTACAATGACGAAATTTGAACGCAACGCAGAGATCTTTCGTCTCTACAAGGAAGAAAATATGACACTGACCGCCATTGGCCGGATGTTTGATCTATCGCGTCAGCGGGTATACCAGATCGTACAAGACCAACAGGCCCTAGCTGAACACATGAAGAACTGGAAAAAACG